>Ga0265294_10001400_pt1 | contig 32496 bp, 27 predicted proteins | sample MunlanPumphouse3_FD_192504 | JGI IMG/M metagenome (GOLD analysis project Ga0265294, IMG submission 192504) | Groundwater microbial communities from a municipal landfill in Southern Ontario, Canada - Pumphouse #3 | ecosystem: Environmental > Aquatic > Deep subsurface > Groundwater | place...
GTATGGTATACTTCGGGGTGCATTCGATCCCCCCATCCTACGGCGACCAGAGAACATGCTTCAATGCCGGCCCTTGCACCTTCCGCCGCATCGGTGCCTCCCGCAAACAACGGGATGGAACCGCTTTGTGCGGAATACCCCATCCCTTTCGCGATGGCGACCATCCGCCGAGCCAGTTTGCAGGACAGGGGTTGTTGCCCGTTGATGTCCTTTTCCAAAAACATCAGCCGGTCGGCATAAAAAACACAATCGAAGTTCAGCATGACCACATCACCGGAAAGAAAATCCTTATGGCGGGAAAACCATGCCTTGCTGCCCAGAAGCCCGTCTTCCTCCCCATCGAACGAAGCGAATATCAACCGGGTCGATGAAAGCGGCTCCCCGCATCGTTTTTTCCAGTCAAAATACCGAGCGAGTTCCACGGTGACCGCCGAAGAAACGAGATTGTCCCCCGCTCCGGGAGACGATTCGCCGGTATAGAACGAACGAAGGTGCAGGACCAATGGAAAACCTGCAGTAAGAAGCGTAAGGAAGATGGCAAGACTCACCGGAGGCAAGCCGACACCCAAAAGTTTTCCGGTAAAAATTTCCGTAAGCAACTGTACCGCGGATTCAACCACCAGAAGCAAAAAAAGCACCACGGGAAGCAATACGTTCTTTGCATATTCCCACTTCTCCTCCTTGGAATATGTGGAAATCCGAGCGCTGTCGTGATGCCCCGAGAAAATGACGGTATGTCTTGCCTCCCCTTCAGGACGGATGGTCGCCCAGACGTTCTTTCCGTCAACCGATTTTGTCCATCTTTCCAATATCGGTTTGTAAAGGAACGATTGAGAATAGGAAATCGCAAAAAACAATACGGCGATAATCGTTGCGGTCAGCGGCAAGCCGCACCAAAGCAATGCAAGCAAAACAGGATACAGGATCGGCATGAGTTTCAGGGGAATATGGATGGCTTGCGTGTGGAAATGTTCATCATCGCACCTCGCTTCGTCACAGAACGACTGATATGCCTGCTTCAAATCCTCGGCAGCGGAAAGTGCGGATTTGCCTCCCGATGGCCTTGGCCCGTGCGTCTTGATCAGTGTCCCGGTCAGTTCCAATGCAAGACGGGCGAGTTTCCCCGCTTTGAGCGTTTCCATATCCTTCACTTTCCGTTTCGGTTCCTCGCTTTCACGGAGAAGCTCTGGTTGTTTCTTTCGTTTTTTCCTCGAATGGAACACATCAAACACCATGCCTCTACCGTATCGCGCTTTTCGGAAAAAGGGAACCGTGCTACACTTCCTCCCATGGCACGAACAAATCTTGGATTCGGGTTGATGCGACTTCCCTGCACAGACCCCACGGAACCGAAAAGCATCGATCTTCCCTCATTCACCCGAATGGCGGATCGTTTTCTCGAAGAAGGATATACCTATTTTGACACGGCCTATCCATATCATAACGGGATGAGCGAGGTGGCGTTTCGGGAAGCTGTCGTCAAACGGCACGCCCGTGACAGTTTCACCGTCACCGACAAAATGCCGCTCTGGTTTGTACAGAAAAGTGATGATTACCAACGGATCTTCGAAGAGCAACTCGCACGTTGCAGTGTCACGTTCTTCGATTATTACTGGCTTCATGCCCTTAACGCCGAACGATATGAAACAACCAAACGCCTTGGAGGCTTTGAATTCCTGAAAACCCTCAAACGGGACGGAAAGGCAAGGCATATCGGGTTCTCGTTCCACGACAAGGCCGAAGTACTCGACCATATCCTTACCGAACAACCGTATCTGCAGTACGTGCAGTTGCAAATCAACTACATCGACTGGGACGATTCTTCCGTCCAGGCGGAGGAATGCTACAGGACGGCCCGTGCTCATGGCAAGGAAATAATCGTCATGGAGCCCATCAAAGGCGGTTGCCTCGCAACCATCCCACCGAAGGCGGAAAAGATTCTCAGGACCGCACATCCCTCATGGTCAAACGTTCGGTGGGCGTTGTCGTTCGTCGCTTCTCTCCCCGGAATCCACGCCGTTCTTTCCGGCATGAACTCCATATCTCAAGTTGAAGAGAATACCGCTCTTTGCAAAGATATGCCATTGATGTCCGAAAATGAAATTGATGCTATCAAGAATGCAACAAAAATCATCCATAAGGCCATCGTTGTTCCATGCACGGCCTGCGGGTACTGCAAAGCGGGTTGCCCAAGGCAAATCGATATCCCCCTGATTTTCTCTCTGTATAACAGTCAGGCGCAGTATTCCCTGACTGCCGGATTGAAACGCAGTTACTCGATGAATGTAAAAAAAGGCAGCGAGCCTTCCGCATGTATCGGGTGCAGACAATGCGAACAAGTATGCCCCCAACACCTCCCCATCACCACGTTGTTGCATGATGCCGCGAAAGTATTTCAGAACCTATGAAAGAAGGATACCGGTATCCCAATCCTCATGGAATCACCCTGTCGGTATGGCAGGGGGAGTCGATGATTTGGAAGAGCAAAGGGCACTGGCTGCTTCCTCTGTTCGAATTGGAATCATTCATCAAGGACAGACACCTTGATCCTGCGACACTTTCCATTCACGACACCATCCAAGGGAAAGCGGCCGCGGCGCTTTGCCTGTACCTTTCCATCGGGAATGTTTCAGTAGACTTGATCAGTGACGGGGCTCTCTCCTTGTACCGGACGTACGGGAAAAATGTCTCCTACCTAGAGAAAACGGAACGGATCAAGTGTGTCACCGAATCGATGATAACAAACGATCTCTCCCTCCAGGAAATCCATGCTATGCTCCGTCAAAAGGCAGGACTGACCGGAGGAAAGGAACTGGATGTCCACGATCTTTCCATCCCGGGATATCCAGTTCCTCTTTCCTTTCATCTGGGAAAGGGAGAGCGTGCGACTTTGATCTGTCCTGACAAAGCAGAGAGGACATGGCTTGCCGTCTATTTCGCTTCGCTCGGCATCATGGTTACGGGGGATGCGTTCGACAAAGGGCAAAGCGTCTCCTCTCTTGTCTCTCCGATTCGGGAAGAAGCTGAACTCGCCCTGCGACGGACAGGTTGCTTTGATCTCGCAAACCACGATGCGGGCGAATTGACGCACGGACAGACACGCTTGGTATGGCTCGCCGTAGCGCTCGCTTCCCGAGCGTCTTTGTTCGTGGTGAACAATCCGCTCCAAGGACTCTCCAGAGACGAAACGGACCGGTATCTTTCCGTAATTGAATCCCTCTTCTTCTCCGATATGCCAACCATTCTGATGCTTTCGGAAACTCCCATCGCCGGATGGAAGACATGCGGCGAGAGTGGTTGACAAAAGGGGGTGAGGTTACTATATTGGAAACCCGACTGGTGGTAATCGGCCTGAAAGATATCTGTGTTCTTTTGGATGAGGTCAATTGGAGAGATGTCCGAGTGGTCGAAGGAAGCAGTTTTGAAAACTGTCGAGGCGCAAGTCTCCGGGGGTTCGAATCCCTCTCTCTCCGAAACAATTACCGTCTGTCGAACGAATTCCTTGGAGAGGTGCGAGAGTGGCCGAATCGGGCTCCCTGCTAAGGAGTTGACCTGGTAACGGGTCCGGGGGTTCGAATCCCCCCTTCTCCGTCTTGTAGTGGTTTTGGATACGTGGTTTTTTCACAATGAGGTTGTAGCTCAGCTGGATAGAGCATCAGTTTGCGGAACTGGTTGTCGAAGGTTCGAATCCTTTCAGCCTCAATGATGTGTGTCACCTTGGAGAGATGTCCGAGTGGTCGAAGGAGATGGACTCGAAATCCATTGTATCGTTTTTCGGTACCGGGGGTTCGAATCCCCCTCTCTCCGATTTCTCGGTTCCTTTTTGAAAGGTGATATGTAATCGACCTGGAGAGGTGTCCGAGTGGTCGAAGGTGTACCCTTGGAAGGGGTATGAGTCAGCAATGGCTCCGGGAGTTCGAATCTCCCCCTCTCCGTTCAATGCTCCCAGTCAACAGATTCTGTGCTATGCACCGCCGCCCAATCCCGCCAGGACCGGAAGGTAGCAACGGTAAGCGGATGATGCATGAGATACAGGCGATTTGTTGGCTGGGTCTTTTTTGAGGGATCCCGATACCGGCGGAATTTGCGGGAATTTCTCATGACCTTCCGAAGAAACGCAAGATAGTCCCATAGGCAAGAAAGTGCTCGCAAAACGAGCTATCACGGAGAAAAGGTTATTCTTCGCCCGCATATCGTACTCCTTCTCTCTCCGATGCATTCTGCAGTGAGCCGATTCCCCTCTAGTCCACGGAATTCGAAGGCATGCTCCGTACAAAGCCTACCAGCACCCGTCCCGTTCGTGATATACTCCCAAAGGAGGGGTATTCGATGGCATATGAAGTAACCGCTACACGAAAGCGACCACAGGCGTTCGACAGCTTGGTGGGACAGGAATTCGTCGTATCAACCATCACCAACGCCATCGAACAAGGGCGCATCGCCCATGCGTATCTCTTCTCCGGTCCGCGCGGCGTAGGGAAAACGACATCCGCCAGAATTCTTGCCAAAGCGCTGAATTGCGTCCACGGCCCGACCGCACATCCGTGCGGAGAATGTCCCAACTGCAAGGAGATTGCGGCAGGAAACAGCGTCGATGTCATAGAGATCGACGGGGCGTCCAACACCAGCGTCAACGATATTCGGCAGATCAAGGACGAGGTGATGTTCCCCCCCCAATCCAGCAGGTACAAAATCTATATCATAGACGAAGTCCATATGCTTTCCATCAGTGCGTTCAATGCATTGTTGAAGACGATTGAGGAACCTCCGGAATACATTGTCTTCATCTTCGCCACCACCGAACCTCAAAAAGTACCTGCGACCATCAGAAGCAGATGCCAGCAGTTCCATTTTCAATTGATCGATTTGGAAACGATCAAAAAATGTCTGAAAAGCGCCGCTGACGACCTGCATATCCAAGCGGATGACGACGCCCTCTTCTGGATCGCCAAAGAATCCACCGGTTCGATGAGGGACGCGTATACTTTGTTCGACCAAGTCGCTTCGTTCTCCGGCTCCCGTATCACGATGGAACAAATCAGAGACAAACTCGGACTGGTCGGCGTCAGCCAGATCAACGATATCGTTTCCTCTTTGCTTTCTGGCGACAGGAAGAACGCAATCCTTAGTGTCCAGAATCTGTTGAAGAGCGGCGTTTCGATCGAACAGTGTCTGAAAAACTTCACGGAATACTATCGAACGCTTCTGTTGCTCAAGCAAGGCATTACAGAAGAGGACATCCTGGGGATGCAGGCGGACGTCATTCCCGAGAAGGTACGGAACGCATATTCTTCCGAACAGCTCCAAGGCGCCGTGGAAATGTTGCTGTCCACTTACCGCGATATCCGCTATTCCCTCAATCCGCGTTTCGAGTTGGAAATCGTGGTTTCCAAACTTGCATCCCTTCCCTATATGGTCTCCCCGACCGTATTGGTTCAGCGACTCACCCTGTTGCAGAACGACCTTGCCAACGGAAAGACGACACCAATGGGAATGCCCGTCCCCGATACCGTACGCTCCGTTCCCGCTCCTGCACCGGACATCCAACCGTCACGGAAGACCCCGCCTAAGATGGAATCCGTCCCACAACCTGCCGAGTCAAAACCCATTGAGCCGCATCGCCCCGGCAAGGAAGACATTCCGGCGCTGGAAAAGTGTCTGGCAAATGATCCGATCGTCGCGACGCTGGTCAGGGACGTGTCGGATTTCACCGATGAAAACGGCTTGACCTTAGTGTATGCGGACAAGTTCACCATGGATCAGGCGACCAACAACAAAAAGGTGATCGCCGATACCTTCAAAACCGTCTGCGGTTACGAAGGCCCGGTAAATTTCGCCATCAGGCAGAAAGAAGAAGTGAAAAAGCAGCAAACAATGGCGGAGTCCGACCCCGTCATTTCTCATATCGTGGACTTGTTCCGCGGAGATATTGTAATGAAAAACAACTATGAGGGAAACCATGACGAATCCATTTGATCTCCTTAACAACATGGGAGCGTTGCAGGGTAAGATGCAGCAACTCCAGAATGAAGTGAAGAACACCACAGCCACCGGTTCGGCTGGTGCGGGAATGGTGCAGGTTACCGTAAACGGTTTGGGCAATGTATTTGAAGTGAAGATTGACCCGACCCTGATGACGGCCGACAATACCCACACGCTCGAAGTATTGTTCGCTGCGGCAAGCAACGATGCCATCACAAAAGTCCAAGACATTCTCAAGACGAAAGGTGCCGGCATGTTCATGGAAAATCCACAATGAATGATGTGGAAAAACTTGCGAAAAACTTTTCAAGACTTCCGGGTATCGGACCGAAAAGCGCACTTCGCATCGCCTATTTCTTGATCAAGAGTGACAGAGAATACAACAAATCCCTTGCGGAGAGCATCGCTACCATCCAGGACAAAGTATTCCCCTGTTCCATCTGCGGCGCGTACACAGAAACAGATCCCTGCCCGATTTGCAGCGATCCCAACAGGGATCAAAGCCAACTGTGCATCGTGGAGCAACCGCAGGATGTGATCACCATCCAAAATAGTGGCGCGTACAACGGCCTGTACTTCGTGTTGGGAGGTGCCATCAGTCCATTGGATGGAATCAGTCCGGAAAAATTGAATTTTCCCAAACTCGCCAAACGCATCGATGAAGGAAAAATCAAGGAAGTGATCATCGCGACCAACCCGACGGAAGAAGGGGATACCACTGCACTGTACATCCGGCAGATTCTCAAGGACAGACCGAATCTGTCCGTCTCCAGACTTGCAAGCGGAATCCCTATCGGCGGGGATCTTGAATATGCAGACAGGATCACCTTGGCGCGATCGCTCCGAGGAAGGATTAAGTTCTGAAAAAAGGAACGGCGCCGGAATATCCAGCGCCGCCCTTGCATCAAAGCTATTTCTTTTTATTTTTCATGAAGGTTGCTTACCGATATAGGCGAGAATGCCTCCGTCCACATAGAGAATGTGTCCGTTGACGAAATTGGACGCATCGGAGGCCAGAAATACCGCAGGTCCTTTCAAGTCCTCGGTAGTTCCCCACCTGCCGGCGGGCGTCTTTGCGACGATGAACGCATCAAACGGATGCCGCGAACCATCCGGTTGCCTTTCTCTCAACGGGGCGGTCTGCGGAGTGGCGATATAGCCGGGTCCAATGCCGTTGCACTGGATGTTCTTGTCGCCATACTCGGAACAAATGTTCCTGGTAAGCATTTTCAGACCGCCTTTCGCAGCCGCATAGGCGCTGACCGTCTCCCGTCCGAGTTCGCTCATCATCGAACAGATGTTAATGATCTTTCCATGACCTTTCGCGATCATGCCGGGAAGCACCGCCTTACTGACGATGAACGGAGCGTTCAGATCAACATCGACCACCGCACGAAAATCAGCGGCACTCATGTCAAGCATCGGTATTCTCTTGATAATACCAGCATTGTTCACCAAAATGTCGACAACGCCGATGTCCTTGGTGATTTTCTCCACCGTGGCCTTCACGTCATCTTCGTCCGTTACGTTGCACACATATCCCTTTGCGTCAATCCCTTCAGCTTTATAGGAGGCGAGTCCTTTATCCACTTTCTCCTGGTTCAGATCGTTAAACACGATCGTTGCCCCGGCCTGCGAAAACGCCGTGGCGATGGCGAACCCGATGCCGTACGAGGCGCCGGTGACCCATGCGATTTTCCCTTTCAATGAAAACTTCTGTGTAAAGTCCATATGCAACTCCTTCGGTTTGCTCTTTTCAACGTACCATGGTTTTTCTAAAAAATCAAGAATGAAACATTGTTCCAATTTATCATTTTATACCGCGATCCTTTTTGATTTCTTCATATGCTTCCTGAATTTCTTGGAATTTCCGCTCCGCGGCTGCCTTGAATTCTTCTCCCATGCCCTTTGAGGCAAGTGTATCGGGATGGAACTCAATGCACATTTTTCGGTACGCTTTCTTTACTTCCTCATCAGTCGCCGTCGGAGAAAGGTTCAGCACCGCATAAGCGTGTCCGCCGGCGGAAGAACCACCGTACCTGCGACGAATCGCATCGGCCACGTAATCGGGAATATGGAACAATTGGGCCGCTCTCCTGATCAACGCTTCTTCCGACGAATTGATCGTTCCATCCGCGACGGCGACCTCGTAGAAGAATTCGATCATCAATTGGAGCAATCCGGAGGATGTGGCGAAATTCTCGTAGAACTGGGCGGCAAACTGGTCAAATGTCCCTCCTCCCACGAGGGCGGCGTCAAAAACACGCATGGCGGCGGCATGCTCGCTCATACCAAGCCGAAGCCGTTCGTCGATGAAACGTTCAATGGACGCCCGTTCGCTGGAGGTCACTTCACCGTCGGCCTGGGCGACTCTGGCAACCATGGAAAACGCTCCGACAAAGAACATCATCTGCGTGGAATCCCGCGAACCTTGGGTACGATATGCCGGCCTATCGGTATGCTCGAATTCATCGGCTTTGTCAAACAGATGGCCAAAGGCAATGCCGGCGATCATTCCCAGAGGTCCGCCGAACATGAACCCCAACGTCCCCCCGAGCAATTTCCCAAGCCATGCCATTACAGTTTGTCGATCAACATCGAGCACTTTCCGGACGGTATGGGCAACGTCTTTTTCTTGTGCTCGTCAAGAATCTCAATGGTGAAATAGTACAACTTTTCACTTTCCAGCCGGATTTCCCAACCACGGTCTGTTTTGTTGGAAAGAATCGTAATCAGGTTCCGCTTCAGGGAAAGGTTTTCGATTCCCATCGCCTCAAGCGACGGCATGACCCAATTGACGGTTTTCCGTGGCAGGGAAATATCCAGTCCGATGATATTTTCGATCATCATCGTGATGGTGACCAACCCCGCATATGGCAGAAATCGTCTTTGAGGAAAATTCTGAATTTCCGTCGTCTGGGAACACCCTTCCTTGTTCGGCAGATAGGCTTCCCATACATCCCCCATCGTTTCGGCATCCGGGTGCAATGTATCCAAGAGAAAATACATATGTCTGATGGCGCATTCCCGACCGAAGACGAACTCATGGAACTTCTGCAATCCTTTGACAACCATGTAGGTATTGACGGTGGAAACCCCGCCGTTCAAACCATTGCCGGACTCGCTGAAATCGCCGGAGGAAACAGGAACGCCGGGAAATGGGTTCTCCGTTCCGAACTCCTTCGGATCCTTCAGGTATTCCACCAGATGGCCGGCTTTCTCATCATTGGGAATTTCGCCGAGCAACGTCCAATACGCACCGATGAATTTATAGGGAAGACGATTCTCCTTGATATCCAAGTCATAGTAGAACTTCGTCTGGGGATCCCACATCATCGAGTTGATCCTCGTCTTCAAGGCAAAATAATACCGCTTGTACCTGAAAGAAATCTCCTTGTCGTTGAGAATATCTCCGATGGCAGAGAGGTACAGGGCGTTAATGGCCACGATGGTGTTGAAATCCACAGGATAATACATATGTTCACGTCTGATGTTCCCACTCTGACATGCGGAAGCGGGAACACTGTACAACCCATTGGACTTCTGGAATGTCGCCGCCAACCACGCATACTGTTTCTCGAGGATGGGGATCACCTCTTTCAGCCGTTTTTTATTGCCAATCTTATGATAGAACTGATACTCCACATATGCAAACAACGGAGGGGAAACTCCTTCCGGATTGTCGGCGGTGAACACAGGTCGTCCGTCTTCTATGGAATATTCTCCACGAATAGCACCGTCAGCTTCTTGCTTCTTGTAAAAGTAATCCAGCAAGGGGAAAGGGGAATTGTTTTGGTTGCTATACACTAAAAACAACGTCGTGAAACAGTGGTAAAACTGATTGAACGTCGTTTGCCCTGGATACGAGAGATAATTTCCATCAAAACCGTTTGCCGCAGTCCCTTCTTTCCAAAGTTCGTCGATCCAGACCCACGAACGGTCATACATATCGACGAAATCCTGGTCGTAGAAATGGACAAACGGGACCAAATCCTTAATCAACTAGCACTCCTTGCCGCAAAAAACGCATCCCTTCGGCCGAAGAAAACACATTTTCTAGAATACAACGCGAAATATCCGAAGTCAATTTCGAATTGATATAATACACCAGAGTACCCATATTTGCACAAAAAATTTAGAAAAAATCACGTGCAACCATCTAATCCCTTCAACTATATAAGATTACATAAAACATTTTTTTTGTAAAAAAACATTACGGCACTATGGGAATCCCCCCGTCAAACATTGTCAACACATTGAGGATACAGTATCATCGAACGCATGCGGAGACAACTGTTTCTTCCCACCCAGGCAAATGATCTCACCGAGCGAGGCTGGGATGGCATCGATATCGCTTTGATCAGCGCCGATGCGTATGTCGACCATCCTTCCTTTGCGGTAGCACTGATCGGCAGACTTTTGGAACACGAGGGATTCAAAGTCGGTATCATCGCCCAACCGGACTGGAGAAACGACAAGGATTTCTTGCGGTTCGGCAAGCCAAAAATCTGCGCGATGGTCAGCGGGGGAAACATCGACAGCATGGTTCTTCATTACACGGCGAACAACAAGATCCGGCACGAGGACGTCTACAGTCCGGGAGGGAAAGCGGGATGCAGACCCGACCGTCCCACCATCGTATACACATCACGCGCAAAGCAAGCATATGGGAAAGACGTACCGGTAATCATTGGAGGCCTCGAAGCATCTCTCAGACGCTTGGCCCACTACGACTTTTGGTCCGATTTGGTTCGAAAAAGTATCCTTCTGGACAGCAAGGCCGATCTACTCATCTATGGAATGGGTGAACTTCAGACCGTGGAAATCGCAAAACGTCTCGCATCCGGAGAATCCGTTTCCACCCTCCGCGATATCCGCGGAACCGTCTTCGCAACAAACGAATTGCACCCCTCTTTGTTACCCGTCGTCACGTTGCCGTCGTTCGAAGAAGTAAGCGAACGGGACATCCATTCCAACCAACCGACGGAAAATGGTAAAAGGAAATATGCCGAAGCTTTCCAAACGAAGTTGCTTCACGAAAACCCGATGCAACCGGAAATCATCGTCCAGAAATGCATGAATCGGTTCGTCGTGCAGAACCCTCCGGCCCTTCCGCTTTCCACGGAGCAATTCGATGCGCTGTACGGTCTTCCCTACACGTTCAGCGCCGATCCCGATTACGATAAAGACGGAGGAGTACCCGCCCTTTCCGAAGTACAGTTCTCTCTGACCAGCAACCGAGGATGCTACGGAGCCTGCAGTTTCTGCGCTATTTCGAGCCATCAGGGGAGAATCATCCAGACGCGCAGCATCCCGTCGTTGGTAGCGGAAGCGAATCGCATGACGTCCCACACCGACTTCAAAGGGTACATCCACGACGTGGGAGGTCCTACGGCGAACTTCCAAGGAAGAGCCTGCGACAAACAGCGGACGGACGGTCCGTGTTCCCACAGGGAATGCCTGTGGCCGAATCCTTGTCCGAATCTGAAGGACAGTCATCTTCGTTACCTTGATGCGCTTCAAGCCATCGAAAAAGTGCCACACGTAAAAAAAGTTTTCATAAGGAGCGGCATCCGATACGATTATCTGATGTCCGTTGCCCCAACGGACATACGGGAACAATTTCTTAAGCATATCGTAGCGCACAACATCAGCGGACAACTGAAAATCGCACCGGAACACATTCTTCCGGAAGTACTCGACGCAATGGGCAAGCCACGGGTGCAACTGTACGAAGCGTTCTGTGACGCGTACGCCAAGGAGAACGAACGACAAGGGAAGAAACAATACTTGATCCCTTATTTCATCGCCGCACATCCGGGCAGTACGCTCAAGGACGCCGTAGAACTTGCGTTGTACATGCATCGTCACCATTTCGTCCCCGATCAGGTACAGGAATTTTATCCTACGCCGGGGACGGTGTCCACGACGATGTACTACACTGGTCTCGATCCGAGACCAGGGAAACAATTCGCAAGAATCTACGTCCCTAAGGGGCGGGAACGGACGTTACAGCGAGCCCTGTTGCAGTACAACAAACCCGAGAATCGCTTTCTTGTGAGGGAAGCGCTGAGGGATTGCGGCATGCAGGGCGCGGAGAGGGTCTTATTTTCCCATGACACTCGATAAGGAATTTTACAAGAAGATGGGCACCATCGCTATCCCTGTGGTGCTGCAGAACCTGTTGGTCAACAGCCTGACCTTCGTCGATACGTTGATGATCGGGCAGTTGGGATCGGACGCCATCGCTGCCGTAGGTCTCGCCAACCAGATTTCGTTTCTCATCAACTTGTTTTATTTCGGTACTTGTACCGGTGCGTCAATCTTCATCGCCCAGTTCTACGGCGCGAAAAATGATGAAGGTATCCAAAAAGTCATGGGACTCGGTTTGGAAACCTGTGTTCTGGGGGCCGTAATCTTCAGCGTTCTGTCCATGGGATTTCCCCGGACGGTCATGCATATATTCACCCACGACGAAGCGGTGGTCGAACTGGGAAGTTCGTACCTGTTTTACATCGGTCCGGGATTTCTTTGTCTCGCCTTCGTACAAATCCACGCGGTTGGACTCCGAACGACAGGACGTGCCGACCTTCCTCTGAAGGCATCCATCGTCTCGCTCTTTTCCGACATTCTTTTGAATTACTTGCTGATCTTCGGTAAGGGGCCGTTTCCGCGCCTAGGCGTGAAAGGGGCTGCCATCGCCACATTGGCCAGCAGAATCATTGAAATGCTGGTAATCCTCTTTTTCATCTATCCGAACAAAAGCCTTTGCGCCATTAAGGGGACCGACGCGTTCCGCTTCCCCAAGCCGTTCCTGTCCAAAGTGATTCCCACCTGCATCCCCGTAATCTGCAACGAGTTCTTCTGGGCTCTGGGGATGTCCACGTATAAGATTGCGTTCTCCCGGCTTGGCATGGACACCATCGCCGCCGTCAACGTCAACGAATCCATATCCAACATGTTCTTCACCGCCATGTTCGGCGTCGCCTCCAGCGCACTGATTATGATCGGACAAAAAATAGGGGCGCAGGAATACGGCAAAGCGCAAGTTTATTGTCGTCGTTTCTCTTTGCTTGCGGTACTCGCTGGGCTTCTGATGGGATTGCTTCAGGCCTGGCTCGCTCCGGCGTTCATCGGACTGTTCGCAGTGGACGCATCTGTCGCGATGATGGCCCGCTACAGCCTGTACGTCTCTTCGCTCCTCTTCCCGTTGCGCAGTTACGACACTACGTTGATCGTCGGCATCCTTCGTTCGGGCGGAGATACCCGTTTCTCCATGCTGAATGAGTTGTCGGCCGTTTGGCTGATCGGCATTCCCATGGCGTTTCTTGGATGTGTCGTGCTGAAACTGCCGATCTGGTACGTCTACCTTTTGGTCGGTGCGGAGGAAGTCGTCAAAGGAGCCATCGGCTTTCTCCGTATCAAAAGCGGAAAATGGTTGAATGACCTTTCCCGTTCCGTATGACGTTGCACCTCAAGTTGCAGTGTGGTACGCTAGGGATGCAACCCCCATCGTTTGCAAGGAGGGAAGAAATGGGCACTCCAACGGTATTGACCAATGGAACCATCGTCACGGGTTTCGCACAGCTCGACAACTGTGCGTTATATATCGACGAGAACGGATTAATCGGGGATATCTTCAACATGCAACGCCTCGGGCAGAAGGAGTTTCCTGAAAACACGTTGAGAATTGATGTGCAGAACGCCTATATCATTCCGGGAATGATCGACAGCCACATCCATGGGATCGGAGGCTTCGGGACGGAAGACTGTTCCCCTGAGTCAATTCTGGGAATGAGCGAGAGATTGGCCGATTATGGAGTCAGCGCATTTTTGCCGACCGTCTACACCAATCTGCCTGAAGACATGATAAAGGCGGAGAAAGCCATCGTCCAAGCAATGGGGAACGAAAAAGGCGCAAAAATCATGGGCATCAACTTGGAGGGACCGTTCATTTCCCCAAAGCGGATCAACGCCCAGAATCCTGAGGGAGTGCACGCCGTCGACACCGAGCTGTTCGAACAGTTGATCAAAGCGGGACAGGGCCATGTGGTGTGCATGACGGTGGCTCCAGAACTGAAAAACATGCGAGAACTGGCATTGCTTGCACGACGGGAGAACATCGTGCTGCTTGCCGGACATACAGACGCGACCTATGAGAACATGATGGAAGGCATCCAGTGCGGTATTCTCCATACTACGCATTTTTACAATGCCATGAGTCCCCTGCACCATCGCAACCCGGGATGCGTCGGAGCCGTATTGATCCACGAGGAAATGCAATGTGAAATCATCTGTGACGGCGTGCATGTCCATCCGGAACTGGTCAAGTTGCTACTTAGGGAAAAACCGGTCTCAAACATCGTCATGGTTACCGATTCACTCAAGCCGACAAAACAGAAAATCGGGCCGTTCTATGCAAACGGCATGAAGGCCGTCCTTTCCGAACAAGGAGTCTGGGTCAGCGAGAACGACCCCACACTGTTCCTTGGTTCCGCCCTTACGCTCCAGAAGGCGGTAAAAAACGTAGTGGGATGGGGTATTCCCCTCTCAAACGCCGTTCAGATGACTTCCACCAATCCGGCGAGGATTTACGGTTTCCGTAACATGGGCATGTTGATCCCCGACTATACGGCGGATGTCACCGTCCTGGACAAGACGTTTCAGTTGAAAGGGCTGTTCGTCAATGGAAAATTGATTCGTGATCGTTTTGATTGAGGTATATGATGCAAACAACAATTGAAGAGCTGAAAAAGCAAAATCTCTGGAAGTACTTCCTTGAACTGGAACAAATTCCTCGGGAAAGCGGCAACGAAGAAGGTGTGAGGCGATGGCTCCTCTCCTGGGCGAAAGACCACGGGCTCGAGGCATTCGCCGACGGAACGGGAAACGTCATCATCCGCAAGGACGCGTCCAAGGGATACGAACACCGCAGCCCCGTGGCGTTGCAGGGACATATGGACATGGTGTGCGTGAAAAGGCCAGGCAGTGTCCACGACTTCAAGAAGGATCCCATTGACGTGACGGTCGACGGAGAATATCTCTGCGCGAAGGATACGTCTCTGGGCGGCGATGACGGTGTCGCCATTGCCATCGCATTGGATGTCCTTTCCGATCCGACCGTGAAACACGGACCGCTCGAGGCGATCTTCACCATCAGCGAAGAAACCGGCATGAACGGAGCCTTCGGCATCAAAGAACAGGATATCCGCAGCAGAAAACTCCTCAATCTTGACAGCGAAGACGAGGGTATCCTGTACATCGGATGCGCCGGCGGCAAGGAAGTGGAAGGCACGCTTGATTGCAACATGGAAACTATCCCGTTGGACTGGAACGCCTATCAATTGGATATTGAAGGGCTCCTTGGAGGACATAGCGGCGGAGAGATCCACAAACAACGAGCGAACGCCATCAAACTCGCATCCCGCCTGCTCATCGAATTGAAACACTTGATGATCTTCTTTGCGGAAGGGGGAACAAAACGAAATGTCATCCCCTCTGCCTGTACCATTAAATTTGCCGTTCCGGAGGAAGAGGAATCCGCATTGATCAAACAGTCTGAGAACATGAGGCAGGCATTCAGGGAAGAATATAAGCTTACCGATCCGAACATCTCTCTTCGTCTGAAGAAAACGGAGCGGCCGAGGATGGCGGCATCGACAAAGACTTCCAAACAGTTTGTCCGGGCACTGTTCCTCGCTCCGCATGGAGTGTACTCCTATGAAACGAGCGACGAACTGAAAGGAATCGTCGAGACAAGTAGCAATCTTGCCATCGTTTCGACCAACGAAAAACAATTCAAGGTGGTCACCAGCCACCGTTCTTCCGTGCTTTCCCGCAGAGATCTCGTAGCGAAAATGTGCGGGGAAGCGCTCCTGACCGCAGGGATGCAGGTAACCTACACGGGAGATTATCCGGCATGGCGTCCAGATCCATCCTCACCGCTTGCCCGTTTCTGCGCCAAGGCATACAAGGAATACACCGGCAATGACATGAAGATCACGGCAATCCACGCAGGATTGGAATGCGGATTGATCAACAGTACGGTCAAAGGTATGGACAGTGTGTCATTCGGCCCGCAAATGCATGACATCCATTCAGTTGACGAACATTTGTCCATCCCCTCGTCCGAGCGGTGTGACGGATTTGTCAAACACCTGCTTTCCATCATCGAATGAAACGGCCAGTCATCGGAATCGCGGGAGTGTTCGAAAACGCCTCCGACGATTCCCCGTTTCATGCGTGGAAACGAATTTTCACGAGTCAGGCGTACACGATCTCGGTGGAGAGGGGTGGCGGGATTCCCGTCATGCTTCCTTCGCTGGAAGATCCGTCGCTGATCCTTGAACACCTCTCACTGGTAGACGGAGTCCTGTTCCAAGGAGGCAGGGACATCGACCCATCCATATATGGAGAGAAGAAATCTCCGCTCTGTGGTGTGACGAACAAAAACGAGGATCTGTATCAGGTGGAATTGTTACGGCAGGCAAGAAAGGCAGGAAAACCAATTCTCGGTATCTGCAAAGGTTTTCAAGTGATAAACGTGGGGTTCGGAGGGACGCTCTTTCAGGATCTCACCCTTTTTTCGGAGGGAAGCCTACGCCACAACCACTACGAGGACGCCACACACCCCTGCCACGAGATATACGTAAAACCAGCTTCATTGCTATGGGATGTCTTTCATCGGGAAACGATGGAGGTGAACAGCCTTCATCACCAGATTCTCCATAGGATCGGAGCGGGTCTCTCGGTAATCGCACGTGCCACCGATGGAGCCCCGGAGGCAATCCAAGCGAACGAAGGGCCGTTTCTTCTTGCCGTCCAATGGCATCCGGAAGCGATGATGATGGCGAATAACGACATGGAGCCGCTTTTCACAGCGTTCACCGCCGCTTCCGCGAATGCATAAACGTCAGCCGATGGCGATATCGTGTGCCAGTCGCTTGGCCATTTCGAAGGCTTTCTTTCTGTCCTCTTCGGTTGGATAACCCTGATATTCGACGTTTCCGTAGCAATCGAGCTTCATCGACGCGACAAACTCATCAAACTGCTTCTGGGCGCCACCTGACCAACCGAACGAACCGAAACGCATGATTTTCCGTCCGTTGACGTGGCTACGATCCAATATGTCGAGAACGGCGTACATGGGAGGAAACATCTTGTATTCATACGTCGGCATGCCTAAGATCAACCCTTCCGACCTCCATGCTTTCTCCAACACGAACGACGCATGGGTCTGGGGAACCTGGAACACATCGAGCTTGACGCCCTCACTCTCCACCGCCTTGGAAATCGTCTCCACCAATGCCTGAGTGTTGCCGTACATGCTCGACCATACCAGCGTGATTTCCTTCTCGCGAGAACCTATGGCATATTCCGCCAACCTTCGATAGGTCGCGATGGCTCGGTCATGATCCTCACTCCATACCACCCCGTGGCTCGGCGCCACCATCCTGACGTCCACTTTCATATCTCCCAACTTCTTGATGGCTCTCAAGACGAACGGGCTGAACGAAGAAATGATATTGGCGTAATACCGTTCCATCTCGCTATCCAGCAATTGCCGTTCGTCGTCACCAAGTTCGTGATGGAAACAATGATCGTATCGTCCGTAGGCGCCGAATGCATCACAACTGAACAGAATCCCGTCCTGCTCGTCAAAAGTCATCATCGTCTCCGGCCAATGGACATTCGGAGTAAGAAGGAAACGCAACGTCTTTCCTCCGATATCGAGCGTTTCTCCATCCTTGACGGCATGAACGTTCCGCGTCACTCCGTAAAACGCTTTGATCAAGGGTACCGACTTGTCCGAGCAATAAATCTCCACTTTGGGATTCTTTCTGACGAACGAAGCAAGACTGCCGGTATGATCAGGTTCCATATGATTGATCACCAGAACATCAATGTCGGATACGGTCAGGGAAAGCATTTTCATCTGCGTCTCAATGGCATCGCACGCTCCGTCCCAATCTTTGACAAGGTCGATCAGAACGGTCTTTCCGCTCCCTTTCAAAACATACGAATTCAGCATAACCCCGTTGGGGATGGGCCAAATACCTTCAAACAAATCCTTGGAACCAATTTTTGCAGATACCCTGTAGACATTGTTCGCCAAAACGTCAGGTTTCAATGTATAACTCCTTGCAACTCGAGCGTCATCCGGACGGCATACGCCCCGTGACGCAACGAGGAAAATTGTAATTTCATTCCACCATGCAAATATAGCACATCGTCATGGATTATGCAGGAGTCGACGACATGCTTCTTCAGCGCTTTCGTTGGGATGCTCAGATTGGTCACCCCGTTTTTACGGGATAGCACATACGGGATATGGTTGTCGGACAATAATTTTCCCGCCGCCTTCTCAAGGTTTTCTCCGGTTATTTCGGCGCAAACATGAAACGACGGCTCGGTTTCGAATACCTGATATCCGGCTTTACGAAGAAGAAAAGCGACTTCCTTCGCTTTTGCGTTAGAGAACGGATACACCTCCAACATGTCATCCCCCCACCAGTTGCACATCTCCGAACGCCTGTCGCCGCCAAATAATACATCCCTCACCGTCATAATCAGCGTTTCTCCATCGGGGATGCTGCATAAAAGGGTTCGTATCACATAGGCCGCCCGTGTCTCCGTCTGCGCCGAAGCATATTCTTTTGGGATGGGAACTACCGCATACAGGGGTCTCGCCTGTGTTTTTTCCGTCCGGAGTATCCCGATTTCCCGGATATCCTGCATCGAAGGCATGTGAATCGCATGAGAGACAAGAAATTCCCGTTCCGCCTCCTTGCAAGCCCCACATCCCCTGCATGCATCACCCATGCAACTTCGTTGTTCAGTCCCGGCCTTTGCATCCCGATACCGTGTAAACAACACCTCCGGATGCTGGTCCAAAAAGGAGAATGCGAAGGGATACCCTTCTCCTTTTTCCCTATCATCTACGGAAACCTTTGACGAGAAGAATTGCCAAACTCCCTTGGGCAGTTCCTGATCATATACCATACCGCGCATCCCCATTTCTTCCAAAACGGGAGCGATATACCCGTTGGTCATGACCAGTGACTGGGAAAGGAAGAATTCCTCATACGGATAGGTGAGCCGGAATTCGTATCCGGTTGCCTGAACGGCCATCCTTACGCCGGAGACAACAGGTTCCCATTGCGCTTCAGTAAGGAGAAGGCGCTCGTAACGAAGCGGAGTGAACGGCATTCGAACAAGAAGCCCGAACGAAAACAATATCCTGATCCCACGGTTTCCTTTTGCTCTGAGCGTCTCAATGCTCTTCAACAAGCCGCGAAAATCACGGAGATCCTCCTCGTCTTCCATACCGGAGAGAATGAAAAACAATTTCACCTCCCGTATCTGACGAGAGAGGAGAAGTTCCAACGCAGCGAGCAACGTCGCCCTGTCGAGATTCTTGTGGTAGTATCGCCGCATTCGTTCGCTGATGCCTTCCACTCCGATGGTATACTGCCGCTTGTCCGACGCAATCTCAAAGTCGAGAAGTTCGGGATGGCGGGCAAGGATATCCGCCCGCTGGCTCATGAAATTGACTCGGAAAAACAGTGCTTCCAATTCTTTGAACAATTTGGTGACATCGGTATGCGTGTTGAAGTTGAACGCCGTAATCTCCAACGTATCCGCTCCCGTTTCCCTCCTGAGCTTTCTTGCAGCGCGGAGAATCTCATTCAACGGAACTTCTCGGTATGGCTTTCGCTCCCATCCTTCAAAGCAAAACGTACAGAAGAAAGGACAGCCATAGGTGATCTGCAACCTTGCCGTCGTCGCCTCGCCGCTGTCGAAGAGGAACTGTTTCGCGGAAGAAAGGAGCTCGCGGGAAGTATCATGAAGGATCGCCTTGTGTACCGGTCGGTTTCCGGTTCCGAACACTTTCAACCCATCCATGACCGGCTGCAACTTCTTCAGTCCATCCCTTCGTCCCTCTCTGGGAAGCGCGCTCAAGGTTTGGACGAGTCTGGTCATATTGCGTTCGCCTTCCCCAAAATACAATGCGTCAACCATCGCCTCATCCTCTTCATACAGGATGGCTTGACTCGCCATCGCGTTGGATCCTCCCATGACGATAAGCGGAAATGACGCATCCCTCAAGCTACTTCTGCACGGGATGCCCGAAATCTGCAGGAGATACGGCAAATTGATCAATTCTACGGCATAACTGTTGGAAACGAGCAACAGATCGAAATCCTTTGCGGATCGCCCGGTACGCATGCCTCTGAGCGGAAGCTTTATCCTTCGTTCCTTTTCCGTAGGAAGAAACGCGAAATCAATCGCCTCGTCGGGGAGAACGCGGACGCATTCCCCATACAGGAACTGGTGTGGTGTGGACTTCACTACGTCACGAAACGGCGAAAGACGTACGATCAGGACAGTGAATGACATGTCATCCTCCAAAAACGTCACAGGAACGCTGCATTACGCGAAGGTGTTTTTCCTTCTCCCGCCATGACGGCATATGTTCGTCGAGATATGCATGAAACAACGATCCATGATTGAAGTGCACGCGATGGGCAAGCTCGTGCAACACCAGATAGGAAAGATCGTCGTCATCAAGACCGGCGCAACGAAGGGAAAAATTCAGGTTTCCCGAACGGGAACAACTCGCCCATACGCGGTGGCTGTCCCTGATGGAAATTCGCCCCACACGAATGTCCAAGACCGTACACCACGTTTCCACCATCGGCGTTACGCGCCGCCTTACTTCGAGACGATACAATTCCTTGACTTGTTCCTGAATTTCATCCGCAGAAGAGCCTGAAACGAACAATACATCACCTTCCAGCCTCGTCTCTTCCGCGGAAGAAGAAATCCGGACCGGCTTTCCCTGCAACACCACTTCAGCCCCGTTTCGCCAAAGTCTCCGTTCAGGAAGCTTGGCAAGTAGTTTTTCCTTGTTCTTGATGATCAAGGATTCAATCTCCCGCCGCGAAACGAAATATGGAGCACTGACGTGGATGTTGCCCTGTCGGTCGATCCTTAGCGTGATCATCTTTACGCCACGACGATAGATGATGCTGTACGGAATCGACTGTACGTTGCCTGCCATTTTCATTATCTTTGGTGTATGATACTTCATTTGTACCAACAAATTCCATATATGCGGATGCACCTCTCGGAAGACTCTCTCCATGCCGCATACCTTGCCGTCCTGAATTTCCTTGATTCCCAAGAAACGGGTTCGGAAGCATGCATCATTCTGGATCACGATCTCACTCCGGTCGATTGCGGATTCCAAAATCCACCGGACGACGAAGATAGGATCAGTGTGGAACAGATGCGGAAGGATAAGGAAAAGCCTCACGATTGGGTGGTCAAACCGGGAATGTATCAGATCGTCCAGTTTTCTGAAACGCCGGACGAAAACAGCATCGAAGGGGATCTCTCCGTATATCTCGCCTCGGGATCGAGCGGCAACGCATACCTCCGTATGATCAAGGAAAATGCCTTGGTCGTCACCGTACAGGTGTTCTGGTCGGATCAGTAACGGGTTCTCCTTGCCAATCATCAGGAAGTTCCGTATCATCGATACATATGATTGATGAAAAACTCGGTGGCACAACCCGTAGGATCACGTTTGACAACGGAAGAAGAATCACATTGGTGGGGACGGCTCACGTCTCAAAGGAAAGCGTCAATGAAGTCCGACAAGTGATCGAGGACGTGCAACCTGACCGTATTTGTCTCGAACTTGATGATGGCAGATACAAAAGCAAGACCGAGCAAAAAGACTGGTCAAACACTGATATCCGCAAAGTATTCAAGGAACACCGAGGTTTTCTGATGCTCGCCAACATGGCGCTCGCGGGATATCAGAAACGGATGGGAGACGAGACGGGGAGCGCTCCGGGAACGGAAATCCTCTCCGCTGCGGAAATCGCACAAGAAAAGGGAATCCCGTTTTCTCTCTGCGACCGCGAAATCCAGATTACGTTCAAACGCGCTTGGAGAAAGTCCTCCCTGTGGAACAAGGGCAAACTGATGGGTTCTCTTCTCGGAGCTGTTTTCAGCAACGAAAAAGTTTCCACCGAAGAGCTGGAAAAGCTCAAACAAGGTGATACCATGCAGTCCATGATGCAGGAAATGGCCAAGGAACTTCCCCAAGTCAAGTCAGTCTTAATCGACGAACGGGATCGGTACCTCGCGACCAGCATCTATCAGAGCGAGGGAAACAATATCGTTGCCGTCATTGGAGCTGGGCATCAGGAAGGAATCATCAAAAACCTCAAAGCATTGGACGAGGGGAGTCAGAGGATGGATCTTTCCGACATTACCAAAGTCCCCCCCCCTTCGAAAGCAGGAAAAATCGTCGGCTTCATTATTCCCGCTGCGATCATCGCGATGATCGTCATGGGTTTCGTCAATGCCGGATGGGATAAGGGCGTGCAGATGTTCCTTTACTGGGTTGAGGTAAATGCCATATTCACAGGTATTTTCTCCCTCATCGCATGGGCTCATCCTTTGAATATCATTTGCAGCATGGCCGCCGCACCATTTACCAGCCTGAATCCAACCATCGGCGTGGGAATCGTCAGCGGTATTTTGGAAGCAGAGTTCCGAAAACCGAAAGTAAAGGATTTTGAAAACCTCAACGAAGACGCGACCAAATTCAAGAGATGGTATTCAAACAGGATTCTACATGCTCTTTGGGTGTTTCTGTTGAGTTCGGTGGGGAGTACCATCGGAACATTCGTCGGATTCCCCGTATTGATTAAATTACTTTATTGATTTTTCATTAGATAGCATTACTAACAATCAGTATCTCTTTGCAAACAAAGACGATACCTTATTGCAAACACGCTATGGCTTCTTTTACCGAATCAACGACTGATACGTTGGTTAGCTTTCCTGACTTTGTCCCCTTGGGTACCATCAGACGATTGAACCCCATCTCCACCGCAGCTTTGATTCGTTTATCGGAAAAACCAACGGGACGTACTTCACCGGCAAGCGAAAGCTCTCCAAACGATACCAAACGAGAAGGCAAGGAAACCCCGCGGTACGCGGACCAGAGCGCCAACGCCAACGGTAATTCGATGGCGACTTCATTAAGCTTGATCCCCCCGCCGACATTCACGTAGATGTCCTGTTCTCCCAGCGCAAGAGTCGCATGCCGCTCCAGGATTGCACCCACGCGAAGCACCCGCGCCGAATCGATGCGGTCAGAATACACACGGTTATACCCACTTTTTGTCGGAACGGTAAGGGCTTGGATTTCGACGATGAAGGTTCGGGATCCTTCGACCACCGCCGTATAGGCAATCCCCGGAGGCGTCACGTTCCCCGCTCTCTGGCTGATAAAGAACATCGAGGGATCGTGAACAGGTTCAAGTCCTTTCTCCCCCATGGTGAAAATCCCCAGTTCGTCAACGGAACCGAATCGGTTTTTCAGTGCCCTGATGATCCTTACACCCGAGCCGCTCTGTTCAAAAGAGAGCACTGTATCGACAAGATGTTCAATGACTTTCGGACCGGCAAGAATACCTTCTTTTGTGATGTGTCCCACAAGAAACAATGAAATGCCAAGCCGTTTCGCTAATCCGACGAGAACGGTACTCGTCGCACGAATCTGATTCACCGATCCCGCAGGCGAAGGGATGTCGGCCGAAACCAGCGTCTGCAGAGAATCGACGATCACCATCTGCGGCTTCGTCTCTTCCAATATCTCTTTGATCGCGTCGACATTCGTATCACAGCAAATGGAAATTCTCTCCAGATTCAATTCCAACCGCTGGCCACGTAGTTTTACCTGTCCGGGAGACTCTTCCCCGGATATATACAGCACACTACGCTCCTGCACGCATCGCGACGCCATCTGAAGCATTAACGTTGATTTCCCTATGCCTGGTTCGCCGCCGATCAAAATAGACGACCCCTTCATTACTCCTCCGCCAAGTACGCGGTCGAGTTCGGAAATGCCCGAGGGAAAACGATATCCGGCTTCAACCTGAACGTCCTTCAACGGTTGAACCTTTCCCGCTTCGGCTATCACCATGCTTTTCGTCATGTCTACGAGAGATGGGACGCTTTCTTCTTCAAAGGTGTTCCAACTCCCGCATTCAGGACAGCGGCCAAGCCATTTTGTCTCAACGTGTCCACATTGGCTACAGACATATTGAATCGTTTTCCCTTTCACAAGCATTTCCTTTATGTATAAATAATTAGAATGAAATCAACTCTACATCGAACACGAGATACGCATTAGGAGGAATAATCCCGGGATATCCTTGCGTTCCATATCCAAGTTCAGGAGGGATAATCATCGTCACCTTTTCTCCCTTGCTCATCAGTTGCAATCCCTCGTTCCATCCTTCGATCACATCCCCTATCGTGAAGGAAACAGGACCTCGTTGAAGGGAACTGTCAAAAATTTTACCGTTCATCAACGAACCGGTATAGTGGACGGTCACCGACTGGCCCCATTTCGGATGCTTCTTGCAATCGCCTTCTTTCACCACTTCATATCGGAGCCCCGATGAAGTCTTGGTGGCATTCGGCCAGCGGTTTTTGATCTCTCTATCGATGCTTGCCTGTTCTTCGGCTTCCTTGCGGATATCTTCCCGTTCTTTTTCCTGGAGAAGTTTTCCGAATGTTTCACGGGAAACAACGAACCGCTTTGCCTCGTCCCCCACACGAAGTATCTCAACCTTTTGGATTTTATCTCCCTGTGCGATCGCATTCACCACATCCTGCCCCTCAACAACATGCCCAAAAATCGCATGTTTCCCATTAAGCCACGGAGTGGGGACGTGAGTGATGAAAAACTGACTTCCGTTTGTTCGAGGACCGGCATTCGCCATAGAAAGAACCCCCGGCCTGTCGTGCTCCAATGTTTCGTCGAATTCATCCGGAAACGTATAGCCCGGACCACCGGTCCCGTTTCCCAAAGGGCATCCTCCCTGAATCATGAAATCCTTGATGACCCGATGAAACGTCAGGCCGTCGTAAAATGGCTTTCCCGGTTCTCGAAGGTTCAATGATCCTTCCGCAAGCCCGACAAAATTTGAAACGGTCATCGGTACTTTCTTATACTCCAGACACAGGGTAATATTCCCTTTATCGGTTTGCATGACGGCATATACGCCATCCGCAAGTTTTGCTGCTTCCATAAATTCTCCTTATATATCAAACAATTCATCGTTTGGTTTGAACAACTGATAGATCCGCTCCAGTTCCTCAGAACTGGAATACGGTATTTCTATCTTCCCTTTCTCCAACGATCCCTGCACTTCGACACGTGTGCCAACTACATGAAGGAATTTGTCCTCGACAGAAACCACATCGGGGGATTTCATTAAGCTTTTGGAAACCCGTTTCTTCTTTTGGTACGCAACGCGTTTCCCTTTGTTGAACTCTGCGGCAAGTTGCTCCGTAGCACGAACGGAAAGGTCTTTCCCCAAGACCGTATGATACAAAATATCCCTGTCAGCAGGGTTCACGACGGAAAGAATCGCACGAGCTTGCCCCGCATTGAATTTGCCGGCAAGCAGATCTTCCTGCATGTTCGGCGGCAGTTGCAACAGACGAAGGCTGTTGGCGATCGTAGAACGGTCTTTTCCTACCCGCCGGGACAATTCTTCTTGCGTTATTTCCGCTTCATTGAGAAGATATGCATAAGCCTTCGCTTCCTCAAGAGGATTCAAGTTCTGCCGTTGTATGTTCTCGATCAGGGATACTTCCATCCGTTGGATATCGGAAAGACTTTTCACCAAGACGGGAACGGTGGTAAGGCCTGCGATTTTAGCCGCACGGAACCGTCTTTCGCCAGCCACGATGGAATACTCGGTATCAGAAACCTTCTCCACAATAATCGGACTGATAATCCCTTGGTTCTTGATGGAAAGAGCGAGTTCTTTCAACGCTCCGTCATCAAAGGTCTTTCTTGGCTGATTTGGATTCGGCATAACATGGGATATAGGTACTTGGACGATCTTGTTCTCGTCATCGACACCGTACCCTCCCGGCGTGACGCCGATATTCGACTCGACCGCAGCATTGAAACTATAGTCATCCAACAGGCTTTCAATCCCTTTTCCCAATCCATGTTTTTTAGGCGCGTTCATTTGCTTGAGCGACACGTTGCATCACCTCCTCTGCGAGTTTTTCATAAGCTTTCGCCCCGGAACTGCTGGCATCATATGCATTGATCGGCAGTCCATGGGACGGAGCTTCCGAAAGTCGTACGTTTCTGGGAATTATCGTTGCAAATACCAATTCACTGAAGAACGAGGTGACATCTTCGATCACGTCGTTTGCAAGTCGTTGCCGTTTGTTATACATCGTAAAGACAATACCCAGAATCTTGATGTTCGGATTCACCGCTTTTTTCACGTTCGCAATCGTCCGCATCAACAGATTCAATCCTTCCATCGCAAAGTATTCACATTGCATCGGAATGATTACATATTCCGTCCATGCCATCGCATTGACCGTCACCAACCCAAGAGAGGGAGGACAATCAACGAAAATGAAATCATACTGATCGTCCAGAGCCAAGAAAGCATGCTTCATAAACGATTCCCTGTCTTCTTGATTAACCAACTCGACGTTCAGACCCGCCATATTGATATTGCTTGCCATCACATACAAGTTGTTCACCGGCGTTCGTTGACAGGAATCCACCGCATTTGCTTCTCCAGCCAATACTTCATACGTCCCAGGAAGCCTCGGATCGGCAGAAACGGAACTTGTCAGGTTTCCTTGCGCATCCAAATCAACGAGCAGCACCTTTAACCCTTTCTTCGCCAAAGCGGATCCAAGGTTAACCGCGGTGGTTGTTTTCCCGACGCCACCCTTTTGGTTTAGGAATATCGCTTTTGTTGCTTTCATAGTACGTATCATAGGGGATTCTTTCGCAAATGTCACCGTACCATCGCCATCCTTGACCCTTCCACCCCCATATAGTACATTTCAAGTGTCGGAGGAAGACATGGATCAAAACAAAGACGCTACACTCGAACAGAAAGTAAAAGAAGCTATTGAAGCAATCAGACCGTCACTCCAGAATGATGGGGGCGATATTGAGTTTTTGAAAATGGAAGGCAAAAACGTCCAAGTGCGGCTCATTGGCGCATGTGCCGGTTGCCCGATGAGCCAAATGACCTTGAAAAGTGGCGTTGAACGCTATCTGCGGAATACCATTGACAAAGAGATCGTTGTAGACAACACCGTTGATATGTAAGTGTTTCGTTCACAAAATGCATGAGAACGTTCCACGTGAAACATCGTGGAACGTTTTTTATCAGGTCATGGAGATCATACTTCTTGGCGAAGAATAAAATCCACTTCAGAACGACAATTTTGCATTCGACGCGATTCTCCAAGCGGATACCCAAAACATGGGGACAAAGAAACCCAAACGACAACTTCTCCCATAGAAATCCACGGCTTCTTGTTTGCCAAACCTTTCGTTATGCAAATGTTTCACGGGAAACACATATCCGCATTGCTTGAGAAACATTGTATCATTACGACCCTCACTTTTTTCGTACGGGAATCCTGTATCACGAACCTGTTCATCAACAAGTATATGAAATTCTTTTGTCCTGCGGTTTTTCTTCGTTGGTTATTTGCAGGTTCCGTTTTATGCATTATTTTTTTTGTAAAAAACTGCATCCTACAACTCCAGATGCATATTTTACAGAAAATGTTTCTACATATAATTACAAAATCGTGTGAATTTTTTCCCTTCCTAGCACTCAAAAAAAAGGTTGCCGAAAAACTCCCGGCAACCTTTTAGCATACAAATGATAAGGTATAGATTACGCCTTAGAATCAGAATCTTCCTTCTCGCTCAATGTTTCATCCCCGGAAGAAACGGACGCTTCAGGTACCTGCTCAGGCATCTCCGTTTCCTCATCTTCGTCATACTCGGTTGCAGCGATGGCGACCACATGATCTTCGGCATATTTCATCGCCACCACCTTCACACCCGCAGCATTCCGGCCTTGGAGGGAAATGTTCTTGACATGCACCCGAACCGTCTGTCCGAGCATCGTTACGCATACCACATCATTTTCTTCATTTACCGACAGCGCCCCGACGATAAAGTTCGCTTTGTCCCCAAGGCGGTAAATCTTCTGGCCGTGCGTACCCCGTCCGTGACACATGAAGTTTTCGTAGGCGACCTGCTTGCCCTGACCGTTTTCCGTAAGCATCAGAATACGCTTCCTCGGATCGACCTTGAGCAATCCAGCCACTTCGTCTCCGTCGCTCAATCGGATGCCCCGGACCCCGTGTGTCGCACGTCCCATAGGGCGAACTTCATCGGCGCTGAAACGAAGACCGATGCCTCCACGGGTAATCAGCATCACCTGGTCCCCAGCAGAAACGAATTCCGTTTGAAGCAATTCATCCCCTTCATCCAGGATTATCCCCTTGATACCACGAGCTTTCGCGTTCACGAAATTGGAGAGCGTGACCTTTTTCACCACACCATGTTTGGTAGCCATCATCAGATATACATCGTCTCTGAAATCCGAGAAGGTGATGATGGTGGTAATTTTCTCCCCTCCCTCCATCTGAAGAAAATTCTTGATGCTCGTCCCTTTCGCGTATTTTCCCGCCTCAGGGATCTCGTACACCTTGGTGTAGTAAGCTTTCCCCAGATTGGTTACATACAAAACGTAATCGTGGCTTGAGGAGACGAACATATGCTCGACAAAGTCCGCCTCTTGGAGTTTCGCTGTCTTTGTTCCTTTTCCGGCTCTTGCCTGTGCTTTGTATTCGTCAACGGGAATCCGCTTTGCAAAACCTTTGTTGCTAATCAAAACGACGACGTCCTCTTTCTTAATGAAATCCTCGTCTTTCGTTTCCCCGATTTCCTGCGGGATAATTTCCGTTCTGCGACGATCGCGAGGGGAAAGCTGTGCGGGCAACGCGCGGGTTTCGCTCTCGACGACGCCAAGGATTTTTTTCTCATCGGAAAGGACATCCTTGTAATAGGCGATCTTCTGCTCAAGATCCAACAATTCGGCAAGGATCTTGTCATTTTCCAAGTGGGAAAGCCGTCCAAGTTTCATGTCGATGATAGCTTGGGCCTGAATCATGTCAATTTGCAGGTGTTTGATCAAATTCTGGCAGGCGATATCGTTATCTTGGGATTCTTTAATGATTTTCACCACCAAGTCGATGTTTTCCAAACCTTTCTTCAAGCCTTCCAGAATATGCGCACGTTCCTGTGCTTTCCTGAGATCAAACTTGGTTCGTCTGGTAACCACTTCCTCCCGGTGTTTGATATAACAACCAAGCATTTGCCTCAGGGACATGGTGACGGGACGACCGTCAACCAACGCGAGATTGTTCACGTTGAAATTGCTCTGCAACGAGGTGCGCAGAAACAATTGGTTTAGCGTCACTCTCGGCGCAGCGCCGTTTTTCAGTTCGACGACCACCCGTATGCCCTTCCGATCCGACTCATCGCGAACCGCAGCGATGGATGGGATCACACCATCCTTCCGTAAATCATCGATTTTCTTGACCAGATCCGCTTTGTTAACCTGATAAGGCAATTCCGTAAAAATAATATCATCATGGCCGTGTTCGTGGGTCTCGATTTCATAGCGGCTCCGGATGACAATCTTCCCGTGTCCTGTGGAGAATGCGTCCTTTATCCCTTGAACGCCACAAATAATGGCGCCAGTCGGAAAATCAGGACCTTTGATGTAGCACATCAGCTCGTCCAAGGTGATGTCAGGATTTTCTATCGTCGCGCATATGGCGTCGCAGATCTCCTGTAAATTGTGCGGGGCCATGTTCGTAGCCATACCAACGGCAATACCGGAGGAGCCATTGGCCAAAAGGAACGGGAACGCCGCCGGAAGCACGAGCGGTTCTTTCAAAGAATCATCGTAGTTCGGCCCGAAGTCCACTGTTTCTTTCTGGATATCATCCAGCATGCTCTCACCGATACGGCTCATCTTGCATTCCGTATACCTCATGGCTGCGGGGGGGTCTCCATCAATGGAACCGAAGTTCCCCTGCGGCGCGATCGCGGGATAGCGAAGCGAGAAATCCTGAGCGAGACGCACCAACGCATCATATACCGAAGCATCCCCATGAGGATGGTATTTTCCAAGCACATCGCCTACGACACGGGCACTTTTCTTGTTAGCGCCGGAAGAACGCAATCCCATCTCATACATGTCGTACAAGATTCTACGGTGTACCGGTTTGAGGCCATCCCGAGCATCAGGAAGCGCACGGGCGACAATAACACTCATCGCATAATTCAAATACGAGGTACGCATCTCCTGGGATACGTCAGCAACAATGATGTTTTCTTTTATAGGTTCATCCACGATACATTCCTTTCATCACGCATCCAGATTGGATACATATACAGCATTGGCATCAATGAACTCCTTACGGGGTTCCACTTCCTCTCCCATCAACATGGAAAAGTTTCTGTCAGCTTCCTCGGCATCACCGAGATGGATCCGGCTCATCCTCCGGGTTTCGGGATTCATGGTGGTCTCCCAAAGTTGCTCGGGATTCATCTCGCCAAGACCTTTGTACCGCTGGATCTCAACTTTTGATGATTCGGTGACTGCGTACTTGTTGAGAATCTGAACCCGAGCATCTTCATCGTAAGCATACTCCACATTCTTCCCTATGGTGATCTTATACAACGGCGGCATGGCGAAGTAGATGTATCCGGCTTCAATCAACGGTCGCATATACCGGAAGAAAAAGGTCAGCAACAACGTCCTAATATGGGAACCATCGACATCAGCATCGGCCATAATAATGATTTTATGATATCGCACCTTTTCAATATTGAAAGTGTTGTCCAAGTTTTCCTCATCTGAATCAGTGTTGTTGTACCGGGTAAGCCCCGCACCGATGGTGGAAATGACTGGTTGGAGTTTGTCGTTTCCCAGTACCTTGAATTCGGGGGCTTTCTCGACGTTGAGCATTTTCCCCCACAAAGGAAGAATCGCCTGGAACGTACGATCCCGCCCTTGTTTCGCAGACCCCCCTGCGGAGTCTCCCTCGACGATGAAGACCTCGCACTTTGCGGGATCTTTCTCCGAGCAATCCGCAAGTTTACCGGGTAATCCGCCACCTTCGCTCTTCTTGCGAATCTGTTCCCGGGCCTTCCTGGCCGCAATGCGTCCGAGCGCCGCATCGATAATCTTTGTAAGGATCGCTTCTGAAATCGACGGATCCTCATCCAAGTAATTCCCGAGTTTCTCGTACACCATCGAATTGACCAAACCGGCAACATAACTGTTGCCCAGTTTCATCTTCGTCTGGCCTTCAAACTGCGGATTGGGAATCTTTACGGAGATGACGGCGGTAAGACCTTCGTTGATGTCATCCGGCTCGAACTTGTCGTCAAATTTCTTCAGAAGTTTCGCATTTTTCTGCAATTGAGCATTGATGACCCGGGAAAGTCCCGTTCGGAAACCGGTCAGATGCGTACCGCCTTCCCTCGTATTGATGTTGTTTACGAACGACAAAATCTTTTCATCGTACTTGTCGTTATACTGGATGGAAATTTCAACCTTGGTATTGTCTTTCTCGCCTTCAATGGATATCGGAGGATCGAACAATACATGCTTGTACTCGTTCAGGTATGAAACGAACTGGGGAAGGCCGCCTTCCGATTTGAAAACGTTTTTCCGTTCCTCCGGTCCACGCCTGTCGACAATCGAGATGGAAACCCCTTTGTTAAGAAAGGAAAGTTCCCTGAATCTGTTGGAAAGTACTTCAAAATCAAACGAATTACGTTCCATGATGGTGAAATCAGGGGAGAAACTGATGACGGTTCCCGAACGATCGGAATCCCCGACCTTCACCACATCCCCTTGGGGAAACCCTTTACAGTACACCTGACGAAAAATACCGCCCGGGTGTTCGGGATCCTCAACGGGATATCCGCCGGTAAGCCGATAAATCGTCACCTCAAACCAATCGGAAAGCGCGACGACACACGAGACACCCACGCCGTGAAGTCCGCCGGACACTTTATAAGCGTTTTTGTTAAACTTACCACCGGCATGCAATTGAGAAAGAACCACCTCGAGCGTGCTTTTTTTCTCAGTCGGGTGCATGTCAACGGGAATACCGCGTCCGTTATCCTCGACCGTACAGATCTCGCGTCCTTCCTTGTTGACGTCCAAAAACACTTGGATGTCGGTACAATAGCCCGCCATCGCTTCGTCGATACTGTTGTCGATGACCTCGTACACCAAATGATGGAGTCCGTCGATGCCAGTGGTTCCGATGTACATACCTGGACGCATACGAACCGCTTCCAAGCCTTTGAGCACCTGAATGGATTCGGCGCCATACGATTTTTCCGCTTGCTTGATCGTATCGCCGTCCTGCCCATTGGTCGGGGTCAAGGATTCGTTGATTTTGTTACCTTCGTTCATCCGATTAATTCCTTGTTTTGTATTGCAAAAGACCGTAATCTTCCACCCTTAAGTATATCCAAAAACAGGTGGCTCTTGCAAGCAACCAACCGAATTTTGACTCTTTTTTATATTATTG
>Ga0265294_10001401_pt1 | contig 32496 bp, 23 predicted proteins | sample MunlanPumphouse3_FD_192504 | JGI IMG/M metagenome (GOLD analysis project Ga0265294, IMG submission 192504) | Groundwater microbial communities from a municipal landfill in Southern Ontario, Canada - Pumphouse #3 | ecosystem: Environmental > Aquatic > Deep subsurface > Groundwater | place...
GTTGCTCTTCACTGTGATTGGTAAATTGTCATATCCGTTAGCGCAATTACTATAATCTCCGGCAGGTAGATGTACTGTTCTGGGATTATCAGGATTATTTTTAATTAGCTGAAAAGCTTTAGAAGTGGAACGCAGTGGCTGATCAGCTGTTAACCCGCTATTATTATCATCACCCCCCATTGCTACAAATAAATCTGCATCAATTTGTTCATGTACTCCCTCTTGAATATCAAAAACATAATAGGGATTATAATTAATTTCTAAATAGCCGCCATTCATGTCAAAATAACTCGCATAATAAAACTCCGGTTCAGATGTCGTAAATTTGTTTAAATATACTTCACAGTTTCCGCCACTATGATGGAACCAATCAATGTCTGTTCCTAAACTTGCATAATTGTCATAAATTGAACTTCTGTTTTCTTGGTCAAAAATAATGTTTGGTTGATCATCATAACTACTGGCGATCCCCAAACCTCCACCGCGGTCATATGCTATATTATTACGAATAGTGGTCCCTTGGAGCATTATCCCGGTTGTTGGTAAAAATGCTACTCCGCCTCCTCTATCTGCAGAATTATATTTAATAATTGAATTAGCTAAAGTCAAATTCCCATTATATACTAACACCCCTCCACCAACTGCATAAACTTCTCCCTGAAAACCTGTCCCTCTGGTTATGGTAAATCCTCTGACAAAGAAATTAGTATTATTACCTTTGCAGAGAATTACGCTATTTTGATTGAGAGAACCATTAATGGTTGTAGCAGAGACATAAGTTGTGTCGTTGGTAATTGCTTCTAAAGATATCAAACTGATGTTAGTGGTATAACTAAGATCTATGTTTTCAAAATAGGTACCCGGATAAACTAAAACTGTGTCGTTGGCTGTTGCACTATTTATAGCTTCTTGAATTACTGTATAAGGCTTTGTGCCGTCTAAACTGACTTCTATCATTGCATTCAAACTAAATGCATAAGCTAAGATTGAGAGTAATATTATTATCTTGTTCATTTTTTCTCCTTTAATATCATAATAATTGTATAGCGTAGAGGTAAAGGGCGAAAGTTAATTCGCCCTTATGATACTATTTCATCATGATAATTTTTTTAGTAACACTCTTGTTATTACTGGTAATTTTGTAGAAATAGATTCCACTTGCTGTTTGCTTATTATTATTATCTGTTCCATTCCAGATTACCTTATTTATACCTTGAGGGATATCTTTATTCATGAGGTTTTTAACAAGTTGACCTCTTAAGTTATAAATATTAAGATTAACAAGTCCAGCTTTGGGATTATTAAATTCTATAGTTGTTTCAGGATTAAAAGGATTTGGGTAGTTATGGGTAACAATACTTGTAGTTTCTAATAAAACATCATTATTTTTCCCAATCCCAATATGATAGTAGTTTCGATTAGATGCATTAAGAGATTTAATATTATCCCATACACCTAAATTTTGCGAATATTGAATCAATTGGTTTTCTTTCCTTTGATTTTTTGATGCATCAAATGTAACAATTGATAATTCAGCATTTTCAGGAACATCGTTCAGGAAGGCTTTAATCATTACTCTTGATTTACCATCTGTTTGCACTCCACCTTTGCAGATATCTCCAACATACACTGCCACTTCTTTAATTGAACTGTTATCACCTAATTCAACAAAAATAGGAGTGTAATCATCTTCTTCCACAAAAGAGACTCTTTGTGCATTTCTGTAAACAATGGGTATTTTTTCACCCAGAGGTAAGACATTCCAATTAAAAGTTGCAGGGGCATGAGTATTGGTTCTTAAGCTGATAGAGACAAAATCTCCTGTCTTTAAAACACATTCATAACTATTATCATAAGACTCACCTAACCATTCGGTTCCTGTCCAAACAAAGTTCCAATCTTTATGTTTTATCACCTCAATATTATCTAAAATATCAGCAAAAGCAATATACCAGGCGACAGCTTCAGTGCGATGATAGCCTAACCAAATCTGATTAGAGGTTTCCGGAAGAGGTATATCCATATCAGGATCTTGTAATAGCCCACCGAACCAATGATCAATGTCAGTCTGAGTCGTGATCTTGTATCCTAAATAAGGCTGCACAAGAGTTGATTGCGTTTCATCATTACCCCAAACAAAGTTAAATCCAATATAATTACCTGCACCATCCCAATCCTGATAATTAACTGTTGCATAATTACCTAAATAATCAGCTAAATCTTTAAACATAACAATCATGTTATTGTTAGGTAGAGTCTGATTTATTCCATCATAAAAGATAGTACTTTCATTATCAGGATCTAAGGCTGGAAATCCTGTCCAGTTTTGGGTAGTAGTTCCTCCTTCAAAATGATGATATTGCTTTCTATCCTGATCAAACGGTATAGCACCTATATCGATTGTAGCATCTTGGTAGGTTATGAGGTTTATGTCATAGCCTTGTGATGTGAGATCGTCAAATTCATACGAATAGCCGTTTCCGATGGCTTTGCAAGGCCAAGCTAAGGAGAAATCATTATCCTCGATGCCTACAAAACTAGGAAAACCATTAATATTAAGGTTTGTTTCCTGATAATTTAGGTCAGGATCAAACAGATTAGCAATTTTATTAAATGCTCCTGTTCCATTTATATTGCTTTCATCGAATCCCCAGATAATATTGTTGAATAAATTTTCAATGTAAAGAGATAATGTTACGTATCCGGATGTTGGATTTCTATATATTGTGTTGTTTTTTAAAGTATGTGGAGTAAAAACAAATTCAGCATGGTCGTATGTAATTATCTCATCGAATGTGATGACATTATTAGATGAGCAAGTACCATCTGTAAAAGTTATATTGCTTTCTACAGTGTTTAAGACATAGTTATCATTAAATGTTATACCGGTTAGAGGTACAATGCAAAATGCATTATTCGCATTATTAATATAATTATTCATAACATTTACTTCCCTACCGACATCTCTATGAACAGTTAAATTGAAACTTACCCTTCTATCATGAAATTCTCCAATACTTGAAGTATCATAAGAGTTACCTTCCATTGTGATATTACCTGCCTGCTGGGTATCTATACTTTTCTTATTGTTTATAAATTTGTTATTATTAGCAATAAAAGTATAAGAATACACAGGGTGTTCAGGATCACTTAAAATACCAATAATTCGTGCATACTTCAAAAATCTATTCCAACTTAAAACTTGTTCAAATTTACAGTTTTGAACTGTTAATATTCTCGTAGCTTTCCCTGCATCTTGGTATAGATAGATGTCGTGTAAAAAGGATTCTTTTCTTTCCATAGGAATAAATCTACAATCATCGATGATAACATTGGGAGCAGATGTGTAAATACCACAATTGGTATAACCATTTGGATTTTCTTCAACTACATCACTTGGATTATTATTTTTGAAGTCAAAACCATGTATTGTAACCTTATCATAAAGAACCATACCGTATCTTAGGATTTTCAAAATTGTAGTACCTGTTCCTGCCGGTTTTAATAATACTCTTTCATAATCACATGAAAGTAGATTCAGATCTGGTCTATTTCCTTCAAAACCAATTGAGATATTTTCTTCATAAAAACTTACTATAGGCTTTGGATGAACAATTATGTTTACTATATCGTTTCCATTTATGAAATCACTTAAAATATTAATCGCAGACTGAATTGTTTCAAAATCTAGGTCAGGATTATCGGGATGAGGATCGTTAACGGTAAATGTAAAAACATCAGCAAACAAAATAGTACTTATTAACATAAGTCCAAACAGAAATATTATTTTTTTCATTATATTTTCCTTTATTTTTGTGTTTAAAGTTTATCAATTATCTTAATATGTTAGTGTACACATTAAGAACTTTAAGAATTTAATCCTGTGGTGCTTGGTAAACAAATTTTTGTAGGTTAAACGAAATCGTTTAACCTTTGCCGTGCTGAATTTAAACCTTTTAAGAAATAAGTATAGCTTAATAAATAGTAGAGTAGAGTAGAGTAGAGTAGAGTAGAGTAGAGTAGAGTAGAGTAGAGTAGAGTAGAGTAGAGTAGAGTAGAGTAGAGTAGAGTAGAGTAGAGTAGAGTAGAGTAGAGTAGAGGTTTAAGCTTGATTGATAAAAGTAAAAGAAAGTGAGCAAATTATCCCTATGGGAAACATAAATCGAATTATATAATAACATGTTTTCTGCAAAGTTATTCATATTGCTTCTCTCTAAAGATATTTATTACAAGATATACTAAATGGAAACAAGTTGTCAAGAACAATGATTTTAATATTAGGCATATCTTCATTTTCTTCAAGGGAACTGACTCAGAAATTGTAGTTTATTAACATATCTTTCTTTAAATATGGTCTTTTGTTTAATCGGGTATTACTAAATATATGCAAAAAGGGCGAATGTTAATCCGCCCTTTTAATTATACGTTAATCCTATTTCAGAATAGTAATTTTCTTCATTTCAGCACGTGTCCCTTGTTTCATTTGCACAAGATAAACTCCCATAGCTACAGGTTTACCTGCATTATTAGAGGTATCCCATTTCAAATTCTGATTACCTTTCTGCATAAAGTTATTAGCTATGCTTTTCACTAACTGTCCTCTAATATTATAAATATCTACTTTCACTTCACCATCTTTTGGATTAAAGAAAGATATCTCTACTCCGTTTGATTTAGCAGCTGAGACTCCATAAGGGTTAGGATAGACGGCAAACATGGAAGGAACATTATCTACATCGTTGGAAACCTCAATAACTCCAAGTTCTCCATTCCAACTCATATTCTGAGCATAGATGGAATTCTTATCAAATTCACAAACAAAATTATATTCTGATTCATAAGCAGTAACAATATCATTATTGCTATTCATTACCACTTGAGCGTGATCTACTGTGCTATGTGTAGTTTTTATGGCTACAGGAGAATCCCAAAGACTAGTAGCATCACTATTGGATTTCATAGCAAGGATATGAAAATAATTGGTTCCAGATGGGGAATTTCTATAAACGACCATTACTTCACCATCAACAACAAATAGTCCTATACAGCTTCTAATCAACGGATATATAGACACAAGAGCAGCTCCATTTTCTACCCACTGAATCTCATGATTAGTGATTTTCTGACCATTAATAAAATGATAAAAATTACCAGCATCGCGAACAGTCCACGCAGCATAAACTTCATCGTTAATGTCATCATAAGTAACATGGATATCTGAGCTTAGAAAATTGCTTGAGCTATACAAAGATAATCCATTCTCATATTGAACAGCTCCTGAGGCAGAGACATATTGAATATAGGCTCTCGGGCGCTCATTTCCTACTCTATCATCGAGCCAACCGATATAAATGCCATAGTAATTATCTGTTGTAATAGATAAAATCTTGTCGTTATAGGAGATACCACCTGCGTTGGTGATTACTGAAGGCTCTTCCCAGATTGCTGTGCCATATTGATCGTATTTCTGAGCATAGATATGACGATTTAAAGTCCACTCTCCACCATTATCAATACAGTACTTCAAGATGAAATTTCCGTTTTCTACAGGAACAATTTGAGGAGCAGAGAAACTGTTTGCACCGGACGGATCAGATAACACTACAGGACTACTACCGAAAGCAGTTGTACCAGAGTGATGAAGACCCTGCATTGCAACGTTAGAATCGTTAGTCCAAGCAACAATGACACCACCATCAGGAAGCTCTGCCAATTTAGGTTCAACATCATCTCCGGATAAAGAAAGTCTTATTCCATCATAGCCCCAAAGGTGATTTCCGGTACTAGAAAGCTTATAAACATAGATATCACTCTCACCACTGCGGTTATCAGAAAAAGCACAAATAACATTATTCGCTGAATCTGAGACCATATCCCATTCAGCCGGTGAATCGATTGTTTCAGACATATTAACTGACATACCATTCTGTTCTGATAACTTATTTCCTTCAGCATCCAAATGCATTACATATAAGTTATACATACCGCTAACATTGTTTTGCGTAAAATATCCAACATAATATGTCCCATCACTGTTTAAGGAAATTTTCGACCAATGTGAATTATAATCAGGCAAAGAAACCATGAGTTGCTCATCCGGGACAGCACTCCATTCTCCAAAGGCATAACTAAAGACACTTAATAGTAAAAATAAGAATACTATTTTTTTCATTTTACATTCTCCTACATTTTATTTATAAATATTTTTCTAGTTTTTGATTTTACATTCAATTTATACAGCAATAATATTAGCCATAAAAGTCCTCAAAGCTGATTTTTGCGGATTAAAGCTTTATGTTTAATGACTATTTTTTCAAAGCTAAAGCTATGATTTTTAAGGCAAATAACATCATCTTATATGTCAGATAATGTGGATGACAAGCCTCTAAGAGTGTAATAAATTTTAAGATAAGAGTGTTGTCAAATCTTTTTTTATACTCTATTTGTAGTTATGCACATTCATTATGCCACCCTTGCAGGGCTATTGATGTTTTTGCAACTTACAAGGGGCTTACACCCCTTGCTGACAAATGTCGCTCTTTCGGAGCTTTACGACCATGCCCCTTCATTTCAATGCCATTAAATTGAGTATATTGTCATCCAGCTTGGATTTAAGAAGTAGCGAAACCGATTCAACAATTAAACAAATCCACGATTCAACATGCATTTGAAGACCTCACCCCGCCGAAATTCGGCATCCACCTTCGCTGAAGCTTCGTAGGATAGACTCCCTCCCCAGAAACCTTTGAATACAAAGGGGGTAGGGGATTTAAGAACCACCCCGCCGGAAATACCGGCACCCCTCCTTAGAGGGGAATTAAGAGAAGACCACACCACATCAGCAAAGCTGACATCCACCTTCGCTAAAGCTATGGTAGATAGACTCCCTCTCCAAGAACTTTGCTCGCAAAGCGAAGAGGGGACTTTAAGAGTTTCCGTATTAGCCTTAATCATTCCTAATCTGTCTTCTTTTTCTTCTTCTTCGTGTAATTCGTGTAATCCGTGGATAAAACTCTTTATTGCTCCAGCTAATTAGCCAGTCTTCCTCTTGCAATCCGATTCAATTTCGAAAAAGAATTGAGTTGCTTAAGAGGGTCCTAAGGGCATTAAAGTAAGAGTGGGTCAAATCCCAACAAGGCAATATCTCTAGTGAATTGATATTTAATAAACAACTAAATCTAAACTGTCATCGGTAGTGGTTAACTTTGCTAATCAATTTTATATTTAATTTGACAAATTGCCTCTATCTGTTATGTTGGTTAGATAAATAAAATTAAGTGGGTTTAAATATGTTTGAAAAATTATTAAAGAAGATTTTCGGCGATAAGCATGAGAAAACTCTTAAGCCAATATACCCGATTATAAATGAGATAAATGAGAAGTACGCTACTTTAGCGAGCTTATCAGATGATGAGTTGCGGGCTAGAATTACTGAAATAAAGAGTAATTTTAAGTCTCTCTTAGATCCCGAGTTTGAAGGGATTGATCAACTTCACAAAGAATATATCACCGAAATAAATGATGTTAAAAAAGATAAATTAAGTAATGATTTAGATGTTCTGAAAGCAAGCGTTAAGCAAAAGGTGCAAGATTTATTAAATGATAACTTAGTCGAAGTTTTTGCGATTGTAAAAGATACTTGCCGAAGATTAATGGGTCATAAATATCTGGTGAGAGGCAATGAAACAACCTGGAATATGGTTCCTTATGATGTCCAAATGATTGGTGGAATAGTACTTCATCAAGGGATGATTGCTGAAATGGCAACCGGTGAAGGTAAGACTCTTGTAGCAACTTTGCCACTCTTTTTAAATGCCTTGATTGGTAAAGGTGCTCACTTAGTAACAGTTAACGAATATCTGGCACAGCGTGACGCCGAGTGGATGAGTCCTATTTTTGAATTCCACGGAATGAAGGTAGGCTGTATTGTCAATGGTATGTCGTTTGAAGATAAGCAGAAGATTTATCGTTATGATGTAACTTATGGGATGAACAGTGAGTTCGGTTTTGACTACCTAAGAGACAATATGGCAGTGCATTCTGAACAACTGGTGCAGCGTGATTTCTACTATGCGATCGTCGATGAGGTTGATAGTATTCTGGTTGATGAAGCGAGAACTCCTCTGATTATTTCCGGACAGGTTGATGATGATAAGAACTTCTATCAAGAATTAAGACCTTATATTGAGAGATTATCTACTTTACAGAACAACTTACTTCGTGAATTAAATACCAAAGTAAAGAAATTGATTGATGATCCTGCCTCTGATTCCAATGAAATAGGCAGATTACTTTTACTAATGAAGTTTGCTTCTCCTAAGAATAAAGCCTTTGCTAAATATATGAAAGAGGGCGACTTAAAGAAGCTTACCAATGATGTTGAAGGTGTTTATCTAAGAGATAAAAAGATTCATGAGCTTAATGCAGAGCTCTATTTTAGCATAGATGAAAGAGCTAATACTGTAGAGTTGAGTGAGTTAGGTCAAGAGGTTATGAACGATTACGAACCTGATCTCTTTATCTCTTCAACTTTAGATGAGCTGTTAGATGCAGTAGATAACGATGATCTTATCTCTGATGAAAATAAGCTTAAGCAGAAAGATAAAGTAACCCGTGATTTCATGGATAAGAGTGAGAAGCAACACAATATTAAGCAATTACTTAAAGCCTACTCTCTGTTTGAAAAGGAACAAGAGTATGTGGTGCTGGATAATCAAGTGCAGATTGTTGATGAATTTACCGGACGTTTAATGCCGGGCAGAAGATTTAGTGATGGCTTACACCAAGCTTTGGAAGCTAAAGAGCGTGTGAAGATTCAAAAAGCTTCCCAAACTTTGGCTACTATTACTCTCCAAAATTACTTTAGAATGTTTGATAAACTTGCCGGAATGACCGGTACTGCTGTTACTGAAGAGAATGAATTTTTAGAAATATATAAACTTAAAGTAGTCGAAATCCCTACAAATGTACCGATTACAAGAGTTGATCATGATGATTTTATCTACCTAACCAAGAATGAAAAGTATAAAGCGATAATCAGAGAAATCATCTATTGGTACGAGAAAAAGAAACCTGTACTTGTAGGTACAACCAGCGTTGAAGTTTCTGAAATCCTGAGCAGATTGCTCCGACTTAATAAAATTCCTCATAATATCTTGAATGCTAAAAACCATGAAAGGGAAGCTGATATTATTGCAAATGCCGGACAACCCGGAGCTGTAACTATTGCTACTAACATGGCAGGTAGAGGAACAGATATTAAACTGTTTGAAGGTGTTGTTACGCAGGCACATGATAGCTATTTAAATGCCGGAACAAACGTGTCTCAAGAGCTTCCCATGGGTGGTCCAATTGATGGTCTGCATGTGATTGGTTCTGAACGACATGAAAGTAGAAGAATAGACAGGCAGCTACGCGGTCGTGCAGGTCGTCAAGGTGATCCGGGAACCTCGCGTTTTTATCTTTCACTGGAAGATGACTTAATGCGTCTCTTCGGTTCTGATAGAATAGCTCCAATGATGATGAAGTTGGGTGCCAAAGAAGATGATCCAATCGTGCATCCTTGGATGACTAATGCTGTTTCCAAAGCTCAAACCCGTGTGGAAGAGCATAACTTTGAAATTAGAAAAAGATTAATAAAATATGATGAAGTCATGACTGCTCAAAGAGAGATTATTTATCAATATAGAAATAATGTGCTCAAAGGTTATGATTTAAAGAATGAAATTCTTAATATGATCACAGACACACTCAGCAATGTTATTGATAGAATTGTGGAGAGCAAGAAATTTGTAGAAGAGTTTGAAGTTGAGAATGTCTGCAAATGGGTGAAAGTAAATCTTGGCGTACCAACTGATTACAAAAAGGTAATGAATCCGGATTTAGATGTAGAGCAATTAAGAACCATTATGGAAGAGAGGCTTTTCCGTGCTTATAGTCAAAAAGAGGAGATTGTAGGGCTGGAAAATCAAAGAGAATTAGAACGCCGTTCTTTATTAGAAGTAGTAGATACCAATTGGAGAGAGCATTTAAGAGAAATGGATCTGCTTCAGGAAGGTATTAGCTTGAGAGCGTACGGTAATAAAGATCCGTTGATAGAGTACAAAAAAGAGAGCTTCATAGTATTTGAAGAGATGATTTATAGAATTCAAGAAGAGGTAACTCAAAAAGTATTCACCCGTGTTTTAGTTAACCAAGCTAATATAGCGGATGTCTTAGACAGAATAAAAACCATGCACAATGAGGTAAATGTCTTCAGTAACAGTGCAGGTCCGGCGATTGAACAACAAAACAAACCACAAATGCCTCAGATGAACACTCCACAGCGCGAAAGTAAGGCTCAGCCAATTGTTAATGCCGAAAAAATAGGCAGAAACGATCCGTGTCCTTGTGGAAGTGGCTTAAAATATAAGAAGTGTTGTGGTAAAACCGGTAGGGAAGATGATTAATGAAAAAAGAGATAGAGAATATAAAGAAGAAGTTAGCTGATAAATATCCTAATCAACCACTCGAGGAGTTATCCGAGCAAGAAATGGAGAAATTAGTCGAGTTGTTGGAAGATAGAGAGGCAAAAAAGAAGCCCTACTATCGCAGTTTGGATATGGTAGAAGCTCAGGCTATTTCAGTCGAAGCTTATGGCTATATGATTAGCATGTATAATATTGGTTCATTAAGTGAGTTTTCCTATGAAAAGGTAATTCAGATCTGTATGCACCTCTATTTTATAACTCAAGAGCAAGTAAGTAAAAGTAAATTAGATAAAATAATAACGATGATAAATTTTGCAGATTTAAACCAAAATAATTTAAAAGAGTTTATTGATACCCTAATTAATGATAATAGGTATCAAATGAGCACTCAGAAAATAAAACAGTAGGGGAATTATGTCGAAAAACCTGATAATTGTTGAGTCTCCGGCTAAAGTCAAGACTATTAGTAAGTTCTTAGATAACAAATATAATGTTATGGCTTCGATGGGGCACATTCGCGATTTACCAAAGAAAACATTAGGAATTGATGTTGATAATCAATATGAAGCTAAATATGTAAGTGATCGTACTAAAACCAAAATTATAAAAGAGCTAAGAGATAATGCCAAACTAGCTCCTGAAATATATCTCGCAAGTGATCATGACCGCGAAGGTGAAGCTATCGCCTGGCATCTCACTGAATTGCTAAAGAAAGAAATTAAGGGAAAACCAATTCACAGAATTACCTTTAACGAAATCACCAAGAAAACAATTCAAGAATCGATGTTACATCCTGGTTCTATTGATATGAATAAAGTTAATGCTCAACAAACAAGAAGATTGTTAGATCGCATTGTTGGTTATAAGGTTAGCCCTATCCTATGGAAGGTAATAGCTAAGGATTTAAGTGCCGGAAGAGTTCAATCTGTTGCTCTTAGACTCGTTTGTGAAAAAGAGGAAGAAATTCAAGCTTTTGTTCCTGAAGAGTACTGGAGAATATATGCATCTTTCTGGAAAGATACCTTGCAGGAGTTTAAAGGTGAGCTTAATAAACTAAAGGGTAAGAAAGCTAAGATTGGTAACAAAGAGGAAGCTGATAAAGTTCTCGCCAATCTTGCTACTAGTCAATCTGTACTTAAAGAAATTAAGAAAAGTAAAAAGAAAACTCAACCTCCTACTCCTTATATTACTTCTACACTGCAACAAGATGCGTCGCGTCTCTCCGGATTTAGTCCTAAGCGCACCATGAAAATAGCACAAGAGCTGTACGAAGGTGTCTCTATTTCGGGTGAGCAATCAGGTCTGATTACTTATATGAGAACTGACTCTTTGCGTATCTCTACTGAAGCTAATGACTCTTGTAGAATCCTGATTAAAGAACGCTTTGGAGCGGAAAAAGTAAATCCGACAGTAAGATATTATAAAAACAAAAACAAAGCTCAAGATGCTCATGAGGCAATTCGTCCAACAGATGTTAGCAAGACTCCTGAAAGTGTGCAAGCTTATCTAACACCGGAACAATTTAGAATTTATAGTTTAATTTGGGGCAGATTTGTAGCTACACAGATGATTCCTATGGAAATAGAGAATGTGCAAGTGTTTGTGGAAGTAGGAGATGCTGAGTTTGTTACTAAAGGCTCAACTATTCTTGATAAGGGATTCTCTCTAGCTTATCCCTATGTCTCGACTTCACTTGGTGAATTAATCGACCCTGCTTATAAAGCTGAAGATGAATTGATGCACAAAGATGTTCTTTCTGAACAGAAGTTTACATTGCCACCTGCTCGTTATACAGAAGCTTCTTTGATTAAAGAGCTTGAAGCTAAAGAAATTGGAAGACCTTCAACTTATGCTTCGATAGTTTCCACTATCACTGAAAGAAATTATGTTTCTCTTATTGAGAGGAATTTACATCCCACTGAGTTGGGAATTAAAGTAAATAACTTCCTGACAGCTAATTTCGATTCAACTTTTAATGTGCTTTTCACTGCTGATATGGAAAAGAAATTAGATAGTATTGAAGAGGGTAATATTGAATCTGTAACAGTTTTAGATGAGTATTATAAAGAGTTAATCAAAATGATTGATCAAGTAGATTTGACTAAAGAGAAAGAGAACTATTTAGAACATACTGAAATAAAGTGTGAGAAGTGTGGTAAGGGACATTATATTGTCAGAAATGGCAAACAAGGTGAGTTCTTAGGCTGTTCAGATTATCCTGAATGTAAGGATATCAAGAACTTTAAACGCCTGGAAGATGGCAAAATAGTTATCGTGAAAGAAGAGTTACTGGAAGAGAAATGCCCTGAATGTGGTGAAGGTTTAGTTGTGAAAAGTGGTCGTTTTGGTAAGTTTATCGCTTGCTCCAACTACCCTAAATGTAAATTCACCAAAGCTATAGATCTGGGAATTAAATGTCCTGATTGTGAAACCGGGATGATGACAGCTAAAAAGACCAAGACAGGTAAAACATTCTTCAGTTGCACCAAGTACCCTGATTGTAAGTTCTCCACTTGGAACAAACCTGTAGCTACGAGATGCCCGGAATGTGATAACTACTATATGGAAGAGAAATATTCTAAAGATAAAGGCAAACATCTTAAATGTCCTAAGTGTGGTCAGGAAGTGTTCTAATGCTGATAGGAAATAATATTGCGAGTAGTCTAAATATTATTTTATCGCACAAGATAAGATCATTCTTAACTTTGTTAGGCTTGATTATTGGCGTTTTGGCAGTTGTTTCCATCTTCTCCGCTGTTGACGGTGTCAAGGCTACCATCAATAATAGTATTGGTGGTATGGGCTGGGATAACTCTTTTGAGATTACCACAAAATCTGATCAAGAAAACCAGAGACACTATAGGTGGGGAAGACAACAAACAGGGAAAAGAGAAGCCAAGCCGATTAATCTGAATGATTATTATTTGCTTAAGAAGAACTTAGATGCTAAGTATATTTACGCCTCTGTAGAAGGTTCTGCTTATGATAGAAATAGTAAATATTCGCAATGGACAAGAATTAAAGGAACTAACAGAGAGTACTTTGACTTTAAAAAGTATGAACTGGTTATTGGTAGGAATATCAATAACTTAGATGAGCAACAAGCTGCTAATGTCTGTCTTGTCGGGACTAAATTCTGGGAACAATACATGAAGTCTGATAAGAACATAATTGGTCAAAAACTTACTTTAGGTGATTATCGTTATACTATAATTGGGGTAATCGGTGAAAAAACTGCAAGTAGCAGGCAATTTGACTTTAATTATTGGGAAAGACACTGGGATTTAACCTCTATCTTTGTACCGCTGGAAACCGGCGTAAAATTCTATTCAATAGATCAACAGGTTCAATCTATCTATGTGCAGTCGGAGAATACTGATAAATATATCTATAATAAGAACCGAGCGCGTCAACTTTTGTTGATGAATCATAACATGACAGAATCTTTCACTTTTGTTGAAGAACCTGAAGAGATTCTGAAGTTCACCCAACAATTAGATGAGATGCTGGTTAAGTGGAATACGATTCTCATGGCAATTGCTTCAGTATCGCTCTTTGTGGGTGGTATCGGACTTTTTAGTACCTTGCTAATCTCGATTAGTGAAAGAATGAATGAGATTGGGATTAGGAAAAGTGTGGGAGCTTCGAACTTTGATATCTTTGCTCTCTTACTCTCTGAAGCCATAATTCTCACTTTGATAGGTGCTTCTATCGGCATAGGTATTGCCAAAATCGTTGTGGTGTTAATCTCCACAGCTGTTAAACTCCCCTTAACCATTCCTATTCAAGGTGTGCTTATCGGAGTTGCGTTTGCTCTTTTGATAGGCATATTATCAGGACTTTATCCTGCTTACAAAGCTTCTAAGGTTAATCCTATTGAAGCTGTATATTATTTTGACTAAGAGGTTGGCATGGCTACTAAGAAAAAGAAAACTCCTGTAAAGAAAATAAATAAACCTATATCACCCAAACTTAAAAAGAGTAAAAAGAAGAGTAAGAAGAAAAGTTCTCTAAAGAATATTGGCTTCTCTACCTTGATTATAATAATAATAGTTATTCTTCTTTTCTTCTACCTTAATGGAAATAAAAAAGGCGATATAATTGAACAGATAGATCAACAAACTTCTGAACAAGTTGAGCATAAACCTTTAGACCAGGTTGTTGCTGAATCAACTCAGAAATTAGATGGTTACTCTTTACAATACTACTATCCTACTGCTAATCTTAAAGATGGCGGGATTGTAGAAAACCTTGCTTATAGTTTGGATTATAACGAAGATCACGAACAAGCAGATTGGGTAATTTATGAGCTGACCAAAGAAGAGGTTCTCACCAAAGAAGTACCGCGCAAGGATAATTTTATTCCTGATCCAAGTGCCTCTATAACTTCTGCCCACCCTTCTGATTATTACAAAAGTGGCTACGATCGGGGTCATCTCTGTCCGGCTGCTGATAACAGATGGTCTGCCCAAGCTATGGAAGAGAGCTTCTATATGAGCAATATGTCGCCTCAACATCCTGATTTAAATAGGAAGATATGGGCTGAGCTGGAGAAGAAGGTACGCGATTGGGCTGTGGAGAATGAAAAGGTGTATGTAGTTACAGGACCAATCTTGGCTGATGGATTCAAACATAAAATAGGTAAGAATGAAGTTTCGGTACCTAATTATTATTATAAAGTAGTAGCTGATTTAACCGGTGATGAGATAAAAGGTGTAGGTTTTATCTTTAGCAATGGTGAGAACAATGGAGAATTAAAGAATTTTGCTTTTAGTATTAAAACAGTTGAAGAGAGAACTAAGATTGATTTCTTCCATAAACTGGACAAGAAAATACAAGCGCAAATTGAAAATGATTTTGACGTAAAGGAGTGGTTTAAATGATTAAAAAAGCTGTAATTTTAGTAAGTGGTGGGATGGATAGTCTCGTAACCGCTGCCATTGCTAAAGAAGAGAATGATGAAATCTACTTTCTCCATGCTAATTATGGACAGAAAACGCAATTAAAAGAGAAAGAATGCTTTGATAACTTAGTGCAATTCTTTCATCCCCAAGATATCTTAATAGTAGATCTTTCATATTTAAAAGATATAGGTGGCACAAGTTTAATCAATGATTCTGAAGAGATTTTTGATCATGATTCATCTAAATTAAATGAAGTCCCTAATACCTATGTACCCTTTAGAAATGGTAATCTGGTTGTCATCGCCACATCTTGGGCTGAGGTATTAGGAGCCCAGAGCATCTATATCGGAGCTGTTGAAGAAGATGGTTCAGGCTACCCTGATTGCCGTGAATCCTTCTATAAGGCACTCAATAAAGCCATAGATTTAGGTACCAAAGATACAACTAAGATAGAAATTAAAACCCCGGTGATTCATAAAACTAAAAGTGAAATTATTAAGATAGGTCAGAAACTTAATGCTCCCTTCCAATATTCTTGGAGTTGCTACCGTGATAATGAGAAAGCTTGCGGTACTTGTGACTCTTGTTACTTACGCTTAAAAGCTTTTGCTGAAGCCGGCTTAGTAGATCCTATCCCTTACAGATAACTAATATGCTACTTACAAGTTTAGATTTTACAACTTCCGTGTGGAGTGGTGGGACAACTACTCAACTCTATATTTATCCTCCTGAGAGCTCCTATGCTGAAAGAGACTTCCATATTAGAATCAGCTCGGCAACTGTTGAAGTTGCAGTTTCTACATTTACTAAGCTACCCAATTTTCAGAGAGTCTTAATGATTCTTTTCGGAGAGTTAGAAATTACCCATCAAAATAGATATAGCAAATTATTAAAGCAATATGAGTGTGATTACTTCTCCGGTGCTTGGGATACTACGGCAATAGGGAAAGTTATTGATTTTAACTTGATGACTGCTCCCGGCTTGAAGGGTGAGCTTACTCATATCAACTTAGCTAATAATGAAAGCTATAGTTGTCCAAAAAAGAGTAATGACCTTTTGAAAGCAATTTATTTACATCAAGGTGAGCTGAAAACATCTCAACATATTATTAAGGCAAATGAGTTGTTTGTCATAGAAAATTTGGATGAAGAGTGCAGCTTTGAAGCAATCGAAAACTCACACATAATTGAAATAAGTGTAACACAATAAAAAAGAGAGACTCGCGTCTCTCTTTCAATTTTATAACTAACTATTAAAATTCAAATTCTTCAGGAGATATCTCTTTATTGAATTGAATTGTTTTAAATACTGTCTTGTTAAGCGGTGTCCCATCAGTAAGCACACTATTAATAGTTGCCGGGCACATTACCGAATCAAATTCACGGTAATCTTTAAATTCACTCTTTACTTTCATAGCACCTTGTGGAGTATCTAAGTTCTCAATTGAGAAGTCTGGGAGATTAGTCTTAACATTCATCCATAGCTTCATAGTTGAACCTTTATGTTCAAGCTTCAAAACCTTATAAGCAATCTCACCAACTACATCATCTTGAAGATAACCCACTTGAACACTTGCCGGGTCATATAGCCAACCAAAATAAGAGAACATGGTCTGATTAATAATAGCTGAAATGTGCTCTCCGGGTAAATCCATGCTATTGCCTGGCATTGCTTGAATACCTTTAGAACCATTAATCTTCACAGAGATATTTCCCATAGGAGATTCTATACTATCTGAAATCTTATCAGGGAAGATAATATTAGTTGTTTTATTCATATCCAAATCACCCATTGGAGTGGCAGAAGTTATGATGCTCGTGGTTGATAAAGAAGTAATAAGCTTCTTGCTCTTAACTGTGTTTAAGAATTTGGAGAAGATCTCTTTGCCTTTAACAGGATCAACAATATCACCTTCCGGAGTTTCGTTAATAGCTAGTTCTATTATCTTAGCAGTACCCAAGGAAGCAATGTTATCTGCAAATTCGTTCTTATTTCCCACAAATAGGTAGATAAGCTCATCGGGTTTGAGATACTTTTGCGCAACCCGATAGACATCATTAATGGTAACTTTAGCAATCTTGTCTTTTAAAATATTAGGGAAGTTTCTGTCATAACCGTAATAATCATAGTTTCTGATTGAATAGAGGGACGATTCCGGTGATTCATAGCGGAAGACTAAAGAATTGAAATATGTATCTTTAGCAAAGGCTAATTCTTCTTTGGTAACCTTTTCTTGGGTAATAAGGGTTAATTCATCAACAAGAGCTTTCGCCGCTGTGTAGGTGTGTTGAGTAGCTGTAGGAGCCATTAAATATAAGGCACCGGCAGAATCATAAGATACTGATAAAAAGGCACCGGGTGAGTAGGATAAACCCTTTTCAGCTCTAACTGACTTATAAACACGACTATTAAATCCGCCACCAAGAATCTCATTAAGCAATACCATAGCAGGGTAATCATCATCTTTGAGTAGAAGTTCAGATTTGTGTCCAATTAAAACCCAGGTTTGGGAAGCATCTTGCTTATCTACAATATAGACCTTGGCACCATTCTCAGGAACTGGCTTAACACGTGCAATTTTCTTATATTCTAAAGGAGATCCCCAAGTTGCAAACTTATTCTCTAACAGATTCTTCATGTGTTCAAGATCAAACTTACCATGAATAGTTAGAGTGATATTTTTAGGATAATAGTTTTCTGCATAAAAGTTTCGCACATCATCTAAAGTAATGGCATTTAGGGTATAAATTTCTTCTTGTTTAAGTTGTGGATAATTCTCACCAAAAATAATCTTTTGAAACTCTCTAAAAGCAATAGAAGAAGCTTCATCATTTCTGCGATAAATCTGAGAAATCTTTCTGGTCTTAGTTGTTTCAAACTCTGATTCATCAAAAGTTGGATTTCGTAAAACATCAGTAAAGATATCAAAAGCTAACTCTTCATCTTCTGTAAGGTAATCCATAGAAAGGGAAGAGTGTCTGGAAGTTGCATAGCTGTTTAGCCCGATTGCATTATCTGTTAGAATTTCTCTAAGCTCTTCTGCACCATATTTGGCAGTACTCGAGGAGAGACAATTACTTGCTAAACTGGCAAGTCCTACTTTATCAAGAGGGTCTGTGATAGTTCCGCAATGAGCTTGGGCTTGAATTTGCACTAAAGGAAGCTTGTTATCTACCAAGAAGTAAACCTTCATGCCATTACTTAAAGTGTGAGTTACCACATCAGGTATTTTGACTTCGTTGAGAGGAGGATATTTAATTTTATCTATAGTTCTGAGTTTATTAGAAGAGCAACCGGCAATTAAAAGGGTTGCAACAAAAAGGATGATTATTAGTTTTTTCATTTATTTACCTGCCTTTTCGAGGATTCCAATAGTTCTATTGGTTGGCACTATATATTTATTAGTTATTTGAATAATTTCACTTGGATTAAGTTGGTCTATTTTTTCTAAACCCTGAAAGAATTCAGCATGACTTCCTGTAATATTCTTCATCATACCAATTTGCATAGGCAGATAAATACCTGCATTTAAACTGGTTATATAGCTTTTCTTAGCAATCTTACGATAGGTAGTAAATTGCTTTTCAGAAATTCCGGTAGCTATAAAATCAGCTAAGATATTATCAACTTCTGTGATACACTCTTCCACATCAACTCCATTATTTGGAGCTAAGATAATGGTAAATAGATTATCATATTTCATGCCGGGTAAGCCTGCAAAACAGTAGGCATATAAAGCTAATTTCTTGTCATAAACTAAAGTTTTAAGTAGGGGAGATGTCTCTGATTGACCAAACATAGTAGCGAAGGCGTCGATAGAATCGCTATCCTGATGACTCTTTGCCGGAACATGATAACTTATCATCACTTGAGGAGAAGCATCATAATCTACAGTGAATCTTCTCTCTTCTATTTGAGTAGGTTCTTTAATATTGATAGGTAAGGATTTCTCACGAGCCGGAATTTTAGTTAAATATTCATGAGCAAATTGAGTGGCTTTTCCTTCATCAATATCACCATAAAGAACAAATGTTAAATTATTAGCACCGTAATATTTATTAAAGAATTCTTTAACATCTTGACGAGTGATATTCTCGATATCTTCTTTCTCGCCAATAGTTGTAACTTTATAGGGATGAACCTTAAAAGCTGTACCCATCATCTGTTTCATGAGTCTGCCTTGAGCACTATTAACTTCTGTCATTAATCTCTCATCAAGGATAACTTGTCTTTCTTTATAGAATTCTCTAAAGACAGGATCACTGAACCTCTCTGATTCCATAGCAAACCATAGTTCTAGTTTGTTAGAAGGAAGACTTATTTGGTACATGGTAAAATCTTGAGAAGTACCGGCATTAAAGTTCTGTCCACCATTCTTGGTATAGATAGCACTAAATTCATTATTTACTACAAATTTTGAAGCTTCTAGTTCAAGTTCATTTAACTCTTTTTGAAGTTCAGCAGCTAATATATCATTGCCTATTTTCTTGGCTTGTAATAGTTTAGCAAAGACTGCATCTTCTTGATCTAAGATGACTTTTTCAGCTTCATAATTAGTAGTACCTATTGTTGAAGTTCCTTTGAAAGCAAGATGCTCTAAGAAGTGAGCAATTCCTGTAATGCCGGGAGTTTCATCGACTCCACCAACATTTGCCATGGTAATACAATGAACAATTGGAGCAGAATCATCTTCTAAAAGTAGAAGTGTTGCTCCATTTTCGAGTTTAATCTCTTTTACATGCTCACCCATTTTTTCAAACTCTACACCGTAGAGGGAAAACATGCTGAGTAGTGCGATAAAAAGAATTATTCTTTTCATTTTATCTCCTTTTATTATTAATAATTTCAATTAATTTTGTTGCCTCCCATAAATCTTTAACCACGAAGTCAGGTCTAATCTGATATTTATTTCTCTGACTAAAGCTTTTGCTACCTTCACCTGTGAGAACCAAGATAGAAGGAATATGGAAGTTATTTCCTAAGCCAATATCCGAAAACTTATCTCCAATCACAAATGAGTGAGAGGTTTTAAACGGATTAGAAGCATAATACTTCTTAAGCAAACCAATGCCAGGTTTTCTATCTTCATGTGCTATATTAAATGGCTCAACTACGCCTTGTGGGTGATAAGGTGAAATAAGGATGTCATCTATAACAGCATTTTCTAAAGTTAATAAGCGAATCATCTCTTGATGTACCAATTCCATATCTGCTAAAGTGTAGTATCCTCTGGCAATACCGGATTGGTTTGTAATAATAACCACTTTAAAGCCCAGTTCATTTAGCTTTCTAATTGCTGTAGCACTAAAGGTGAAAAGCTCAAAATCTTCAACTTTACTAATATAGCCATGGTTGTCAATATTTATGGTTCCATCTCTATCGATGAATACTACTTTGTCCATTATTTTCTCGCTTCAAAGGGGAATTTTAGTATATCACTAAGCTTATTATTGGTCAAGATTACTTTATACTCCCAGAATTCATTGGATTTAGTGTAATCAAAGGTTAGATTCCAGCAGTGTAAATCCCTTCTTAGAGAAAGCTTATGTGATAGTAGTTCTTCAGTAATGATGTTAAGTCTGTTAGAATAACCTAAATGCCAATTAGAAGTAAGGTGCATATCTAAGGCAAAGTTTATGTTGTTTGATTGCGGATCAAGATAATCTTTCTTGAAAGAAAAGGCATGCGATAGGTTCACAGACCAGTTCTTCTTTTCGGAAGAAGTTTGATAATAATCCCAATCTAACTCTGCATATCTAATAGTATCTTTTAAAGTACGTTGACCTGATTTGAGTGGATTTTGCGGGCGTGGCAAATAGTTAAAATAACGGAAATTACCACTAATAGCAAGCGCTTGATTAAATCTCCAATTCTCTAACTTTAAGTTTCCCCATGTTCTATTGTAGAAGTCATGGTTAAACGAGATTGAATTACTGTAGTTAAATTGAACTTCTTTATAGCTAAAGGCGTTAGGATTGAATCTAAGACTGTGATTAATCGTGGACATCTTATTGGACTTCTTCTCTAAATCGTAATTTAAAGAGCTATTCATAGAAAGCAGATTATTAATCTTTTTCTCTGATTCTGCTACTTTATCATAGTATTTAATTTGCCAAATTTGGTTCAAGCTGAAGTTCACTGTTCTTCTTCTTTTACCACTTGCTAAACTTATTCCTGAGAAAGAGTAGAAATCATTGTTCTGAGAAAAGTCGGGAGTATAGTTGAAACTAACATTGGGAGTTAAGACATGTCTGACTGCTTTTAAGGAAGAGAAGTTGAATCTTCTTAGACCATAAAACTTAGTTGAAGCAGAAGAGGTGAATGAATAAGAGTTACCACGGGCAAAGCCACTCTCTTCTTTAGTTCTATCAAACCACGCTTCTTTTATGTTCATAGATTGGGAGACATTAAAGTATTGGGAGAGTTTAGGACTAAAGCTAAACGAAAGATTATGAACTGCTCCGGCATTATGTTGATTTATTATATGAGTATTACCTAAAGAATCAATGTAGGTTTCATTACTCCAAATCAGATCTGAGAGAGAAGAATCTTCATCATTTATTACTCCATAATGAGCAGCTGTGAAGTTGTAGTTATACGATAGTGATTTCCACCAGGAATTTCTTACATCAGCTGAAGTTAAGCCAATTACCTCATAGATGGGGGTTGTGGTTTCTGAATATCTTATTGTAGGAAGTGTGATAGTTTTAGTTTTAGTAATGAAGTTCTCATTATAGAAGCTTGAGACATTAAAGGTCGAGTTATCAAAACCTTTAGAATAAGTAGCTGATGATGATACAGATTCTGTTAATCTATCGTCAATATTGGTGTTGCCATCCCAAATTACCTTACTGGTTGCGTAGTTGATATTAGCAATGACTGACGCGTTGTTCTTCAAGGTATGCCTGTGGTTAGCTCGTAAAGACCAATCTGTGGAAACATTATTGTTATAATCTCTTTTCCTAAAGTTAAAGTCAACTCCACCATTAAAGATGTAGCGTACTATGTATCTATTAGAGATATTGAAGTTCCACCCTTTTTTCTCATAGAAATCAAAAGCTACTTTATTCTCATAGTAATCTTTGTAGGCATAGTAGTAAGCTATGTTTTTGATGTATTTACCTTCACTGCTGTTCCAACCAGGTTGTGGGATAAGGAAGCCATTGCGTCGTCCAGATTCAATACTAAAGGCTGCAAAAGGCAGAGCCATGACAGGGAAGTGATTCACGTAATAAACAATTGGTTTTCCGGCAATAGTATCATTGAGAAAGATACGGAGTTTCTTAGCTTTAATATAGAAGTGGGGATCAATATCATCACAAGTGGTGAAAATACCATCAGCGATATCATAGACCTTATCATCGACTTTCCTGATTTGCGAGCCATAGATAAAACCTTGCTCCATAGAACCTGCACCATCAATCAAAATACCTGTTTTCGATTCAACATTCATTTTGATATCGTTACTCAAGAAGATTTGCCCGCCTTGCTTAATCATAGCATCACCGGTGGAGTAAGCTTTCTTATCAGCTAAGCTTAGATTTAGGGAGTCTGCTTCAATATAGATGTCTTCGTAACTTATTTTGGCATCACCGGCTAAAGAGATTGTCTCTTCTGAAAGATTATAATAACTTTTCTTGCCTGAGTATTGTAAAGAATCTGCTTGGGTATATTCTCCAAATTCTTCAGTAGTAAGAAGTGTGTCGATATCTGTTTTTAAAGAATCTTGTAGGGTCAGAGAATCATTAGAGAAAGTAGTGTTACTTTCACTAATAGTGTTAGTTGCTTGTCCGTGGATTAAGAGGGCTATCCACAAGAAAAGAGCTACAGTGATCATCTGTTTATATGAGTTTAATAAATTATATTTCATTAAGAGGCATTTTGAGGAATCTGTAAAAATTGTCAAGCAAGTTGCAATGAAACTTTTAGGTTAGGGTTAAGTGCTACAAAACAGTAAAGTCGGGAATAGAATTTAGCTTAGGTTCAAACTTCAATCTCTGATTAATTCTATCGGTTTCAGGTTCCTGATTCTATAGATTGGCAGGATTGAACTGAGAATAGAGAAGATTAAAGAGAATAGAGAAACTAAGAGAAAATCCGAGTATTGAATAGAGATTGGCAGAGTAGGGAAGATATAAGCTATATTCTCAGGGATAGCCACAAAATTGAACTTTAATTGCAATAAGAGCAGGATGATAGCAAGGATGTTACCACTTAAAACTCCGATAAAACCAAGGAGAACACCTTGTGCAAGAAAGATATTCATAATGTTTTTCTTAGTGTAGCCAATAGTAGAGAGAATCCCGATTTCGCGTTTTTTGTTGGAGACTTTCTTGAGGAAGCTTCCTGTTAAATTAAATGAAGAGAGAATAATAATTAGGCTGAGAACAAACATCATGATGCTCTTTTCTAATTTCTGGGCATTATAAAGATTGCTGTTTTTATCACTCCAGGAGCTAACTTTATTGTTGGGCAGTAAATCAGCAATCTCTTTCTTGTAGAGGTTAGCTTTAGAGAAGTCATCGCTATAAACTTCTAAATTAGTGTATAAATTAGCATTCTTATTCATAGATTTCAAATTAGAAGCAGCAACGAAGACAGTACTAAGTTCTAATTCCGGAATAAGATTAGTATAGATACCTTGCACCACGAAATTAACAGACAAGGGTATTCTGCCAAAAGAACTAACTTCGAATTTATTCAGAGAGATGGCAGTAAGCTTATCACCAATCCCGATTCCGTGAGCTCTGCATAATTCATAACCAACAATTATCCCCTGCTGATTAAAGAATTCACTATTATTATTTCCAGCCAGCAAACCTGGTTGAGGCTGAAATTCACGCGAATAGGGTATTTTAGTAAAAATAGAACTATGTTCTTTCATGTTTTCAATATCAATACCTGTAAATCTAGTGAGGATAGTTTCATTATTATGAAAGATTATTAAGTCTTCTTCAATAGTGGGGTTAAGGTATTTTACAAACCCCAGATTATTAATAGTTTGATATACTTCTTGATAATCATCATCAGGATTGAGAGAAACTTCCAGCTCAGGAGATGAGGCGAGAATTCTTTCAATTACTACGTCGCGCATTCCATTCATCACTGGTAAGATTATAAGCAAGGCAGTAACGCCGATAACGATACCTAAAAGGCTTAGCCAGTGTGAACCGGCTAAGCATGATTTTTTACCTTTTATATATCTTTTACTTATAAAAGTACATTTGTTCATTAGGCTTCAGGTTTCATAGTAGGGAAGAGGATTACTTCTTTAATTGAGTTGTTATTTGTTAACAACATGATTAATCTATCAACTCCAATACCTAATCCACCCATTGGCGGCATGCCATATTCTAAAGCTTCTAAGAAATCTTCATCAACGACATTAGCTTCATCATCACCCATTTCTCTAAGTAAAGCTTGAGCTTCAAGACGTTCTCTTTGATCAAGTGGATCGTTAAGTTCTGAGAAAGCATTACCATATTCTCCGGAGCAGATAAAGAGTTCGAATCTTTCGACAAACTTAGGGTTATCTCTACGTGTTTTGGCAAGTGGAGAAACTTCTGTTGGGAAATCTGTTACAAAAGTAGGTTGAATTAAATTAGGCTCAACAAAGTGCTCAAATAACTCTTCTAATAGTTTGCCCGGACCTACATTTGCAGGTATAAATAATTTATGTTCTTTCATGAAAGCAACGATTTTATCATAATCAAGATCATGAGCTGAGAAACCGGAAAACTCTTCCACTAAATCAGCCATAGAAGCTCTTCTGAATTTATCCCCAAGATTAATTTCATGATCATGGAAAGGGAAAACGGATTTATTAAAGACTGTTTTGGCAATATTTTGAATAATACCTTCTGTGATATCCATCATGCCTTCCAGATCAGAATAAGCTTGATAAATCTCAATTAAAGTAAATTCAGGATTATGAGTTCTATCCATTCCTTCATTTCTGAAGTTCTTACCTATTTCATACACTCTTTCAAAACCACCCACAATTAATCTTTTCAAATATAGTTCAGTGGCTATTCTTAAATAGAGTTCCATATTTAAAGAGTTGTGATGAGTAATGAAGGGTCTTGCATTAGCACCACCATATAGAGGTTGTAAGACAGGTGTCTCAACTTCAATAAAATCTAAGGCATTTAGATAATCTCTAATTGCTTGAATAATCTGTGATCTCTGGATAAAGGTCTCTTTTCTATCAGGATTTAATAGGAGGTCTAAATATCTTTTTCTGTAACGTAATTCGATATCGGCAAATTCATCATAACGAACTATTTTGCCATTTTCTTCTTTCTCTTTTACTGCAGGAAGAGGACGAATGTTTTTGGTTAGCAACTTAATGTTTGTTGTTTTGAGAGAATATTCACCGGTTTGAGTTATGAACGCTGTTCCGGTAGCTTGAATAAAATCTCCTGCATCACAAAGTTTGAATAATTCATAATTCTCTTCACCAAGTTCATCTCTTTTGACGAAAAGCTGAATTTTCCCACTAATATCCGATAAATTACCAAAGCCAATTTTACCCTGACGACGCATTGCTATTAAGCGACCGGCTATAGTAACTTTTATCTCATCTTTTATGAATTTGTCTTGTTCATTCCAAAGCTCAACAATCTTGTGACTTCTTTCTGATTTTACAGGATAAGGATCAATGCCCATATCTTTAATCTTCTGTAATTTCTCTCTTCTTAATTTTAGGATCTGTGAAGTATTATCCACTATAGCCTCCGAATTTATTTATTAATTAAAAAAGCGGGTTAATTATTAACCCGCTTTCCATATTTATTTCTTCTATTTATTTGTCAATTATAATTGGTTAAATGGGTTGTCTTCTGGGACTTCAGGTTTATCATCTGCCCATTTCTTCCATTCAGCTGCCTTTCCGCCTCTTCTTTTGTTACCACCAGTACCACCTTTAAAGCTAGGTCTTCTATCTTCTTGTTGTGGTAATGATTCAGGAGCCGGTTGATCTTTTAATTCTAAAGAGATTCTTTTTGAGTCAGTATCAACAGAAGTTACTCTAAGTTCAATCTCATCACCTGAATTAAGAACCATGGTGATAGGCATTCTTGAACGAGGTAGTAATCCGGTAATACCTTCAGTAATTGTAACGAAAGCACCAAAGTTAGTGTTGTTTTCAACAGTACCCATGATTAATTCGCCGACTTTTACTTTCTCATTTATGTTATCCCAAGGATTCTCAAGTAATGCTTTCAAAGAAAGATTAATCTTTTTCTCTTCTTGGTCTAATTTGAAAATTTGAGCTGAGACGATGTCGCCTTCGTTTAAAATTTCTTTTGGATGACGAATGTTTTTTCCCCAGGCCATTTCGGAAATAGGAATAAGTCCTTCAACTCCCGGGATAATTTCCACGAAAGCACCAAAGTTGTGAAGTCTAAGGACTTTACATTCTACAATAGTGCCTGTTTCTAATTCTTTGATAGCAATATCTAATGGATTTTCTTGAAGAGACTTCATAGATAAAGATAATTTCTCGCCATTAATAGCAAGAATTTTAATAGTAATTTCATCACCCACATTTAAAACATCAGAAGGTTTATTAATATGAGCCCAAGCAATTTCTGAAACATGGAGAAGACCTTCAATTCCACCGAGGTCGACAAATGCGCCAAAATCGGTTAGTCTTCTGATGATACCGTTAACAGTTGTTCCAGCTTCTAAAGTGGCAAGTGCCTCTTCTTTCATAGCCTTAGCTTCGTCTTGTAGGAGCCTTTTTCTGGATACAATAATGTTACGACCGTTATCTTCATATTCTGTAACTAAGAAAGTAAAGTTGTTATTGAGATAGTGAGAATCTTCTTCTAACATGATATCCATTTGGGATTTAGGGCAGAAAGCTCTAACTCCGAGAACATCAACACTATAACCACCATTAACAATTTTAAATACTTTCCCTTCTACAGGAATCTTGTCTTCAAAAGCACCTCTGATTTGAGTTTTATCAGCATATTGCTTTCTTAGGCTTTTGGATACTTTAATGCCATCATTGTTAAATTCAACAATAAAGCCTCTAATTAATTCGCCAACTTTATATTTTAAATTTCCGTTTTTATCTTTATAGTCGGAAATTTCCGCATAAGCGTCATATTTGCCGTTCATATTAATAAAGATAGTGGTATCTGTGATGTTAATAATTTCACCTTCGACTACATCACCCATTTTTGGGTCTGTAGTATTATTGAAGGATTCCTCTAATAATTTTGCATAATTTTCGTTTTCTAATGAAACCATAGACTAAAGCTCCTATAATTTATATATATTTTAGTATTTAACTAACAGTGTTAAATGATTTAAAACCATTTCTTTATCCATTGTTAGATTGTCCAGTTAATTATTATTTTATTTTCTTAATCTCTCTAATAATTATCTCTAATAAGCTCTAAACCCTTGCTATAAGTAGCTCCAACTGGTGTAAAAGATTATTAAGAAAGTAGTTATATACAATTTGGTTTTATTCAAGAAATTAAGCAGTTTATTTATGACAGTGTAATTTATAATCTAAGCAACAGTTAAAGAATCCTTAACAGTTTCTTCTTCTTACTCTCTTTTCTCTGACATTTAAGAATCTGAAAGACGACATCATCCTGAGGATAACAATGATTATTAAGTTTAAAGTTTTGGCGAAATAAAGCTTCTGCATCACTCTCTAAAAGGATAAACTTTTCCTGATTATTAAGTTCCAAATTATAAATCTCCGGAAATTTATCTTCCGACATTAAGCCTAACAAGGACATTTTATCCAGTGATTTAACGCTAAAGTTTTCCCATTCAGGTCCGATGGGTTCTAATTTATTGTCACTTATTTTAGCTATCAGAATTCGTCCATACCGAATAGCTGTGATTTTATTGTCATTAATAAAGAGCAGACCTAACGAGATGCCTTGGTTATTAAGGGGCAGTGATTTAAGCTTACCCGCAGCAATCCAATTCAGGTCATTCATGAAGCTTTGAAGATTAAATTTCTCTTTATATCCCGGTGTCTTGATATATTCTAAGACTAACTCTAACAGTTCACCCAGGACATTATAAACTACAGGATTATCTTCATAGCAGTGAATAAAGAGGGAAAAGAATTCACTTCGATTTGGATGATAATCGCTAAAGGCAATTCTATTATTAAAAGATTTAGATATTTTAACTTGCTGAATCAACTATTGTTTCCACCATTTAATAAAGGTACGATAAAATACCCTATATAAGGTAGGGAAATCCATCAGCATATTTGTGTAAGCAGCATTAGCTAAGGGGCAATGACACTCTTTGTTATGAATAGAAATGCGTTCTAATGCCATTTCCGGTGAATTCCAGATTTTACGGAAGTTATAGTTATTCTCTACTAAGTTTCCCATTGATTTAGCTTTAACACAACAAGTCCACACATCACCATCAGGTGAGATTTGGGCAGAAGCTATGCCTGCATAACAGGGGATAATTTGAGTTTTATCTCTGAGAATTCTTTTCACTAAATCATAATATTCAATTCTAAAAGCCATAGTCAGCCTTTGGAATCCCTTATAATCAGTGTTTTTAATTCTATGAATTAAGTAATCAATAGCAGATTTATATTTTATCATACTTGGGGTAATATTAGAATTCATAGTTTCCAGCTCATTTCTCTCTTCCGCAATCTCTGTGATATAAGAGTCCGGCTTCAAATCCATAAGTGTTCTTGCAATATTGCTAAAGTTTCCCACATTAAAGTTGGAAATAACAGTATGAATACCAATAGCCAAATTCTTAAGCTTTAATTCTCTTAATTGGTTATAAGTAGCCATTACTTTAGTATAATTACCCGGAACATTACGGATTTTATCATGTTCCACTCCAACTCCGTCTATTGATAAGTTAATCACCACCTGACTTTTCTTGCAGTGCTTACTAATAGCTTGCACATCTTCAATTATTTTTTTAGTTAAAATCCCATTGGTCGGAATATTGATAATCTTAGGCTTGGAAACATCATAAATGGTATTAACAACTTCTACAAGATCTTGTCTAAGAAAAGGCTCACCACCACTAAAAGTAATCCAATAAGGGGCGTGTCCGATTTTCTTAAAGATCTTTCTATACTCTTCTACTGTCAATTGCTTACTTTTCTTCTTCCATACATTACAAGTTGAGCAGCGTGAGTTACAATCATAAAGCAAGCTTACTGTATAACTTATAGGTAAGATATGGGGTAAGCCAATGGCATGGAAAAGCTTATAGGCAAGTATTTTAGGAATTATTGATAACATGATTTAACCTTGTTTTAAGTTTTTAGTAGAATCAATTATTTCCCAGGTGAAAGGGTTCTTCTTTTTAATATAATAATCTATTTTACCCAAGAATCTGGCGTATAGTTCAACAAACATTACGGCAATTACCTTAGGTGTATCTTTGGGGTTTTCTCTCAATTCTTCTTTTAATAAAGAGAGTAAAACTGATTTATTCTGAGAAATAACTTTATACTTATGTTTATGTTTAAGCCATAAATGCCCGGTTTCAATTCTCTTGCGTTGCTTAATAAATCCCGAAATCTCTTCCGGACCTTTATTATGTACAATCGCATCAGGAAGATAGAGCATGGTCAAATTATGCTTAACCATTTCAGCTTCAATACTTGCTTCATCAACAGCGCTTTCAGGAGGAATAGAATCGAACACTCTTCTAAACGCTATCATCTCACCCAATTTAGGGGATTTAAGAGCCATCTTGTGATGAAGTTTCCATAAAAGATTTACAGCATAGCCACTAAAAGTCAAGCTTGTATTAACAGGAACCGGTCTCCCACCTGTCATCCCGACTTTCTCATCTAAAAAAGGAATCACAAGTTTGCGAATAGTTCCTCTAGAAGGAAGCGTATCACCACTCTCGACGATTAAGATATCTTTGGTGCTATTCTGCATAAACAGATTAATTGCACTTGATTTACCCTTACGCTTCTTCTCGGTAATTAGTTTTACCCTTTTATCAAGCTTTTCATAGTAAGTAACTATTTCATCTGTGCCATCTGTGCAAGCACTGGAAACTACAATTATCTCAGAAATCTCAACATCTTTATAACTTTCAGAGGTTACCCTTTCCAGCAATCTGCCAATATTCCGAGCTTCATTATAGACAATTATGCCCACACTACATTCTAATTTATTCATTGTATTCTTCTTTAGCCTTCTTAAAAATAGAGTCCAAAATACCGTTAATAAACTTGCCTGAATTATCAGTGCTAAACTTCTTCGAAATTTCAATCGCTTCATTAATAATAATTGCCGGATGCACACGCTTATAAACTAATTCATAAGTTGCCATACGTAAGATATTCTTATCAACTAAAGCTAACCGACCAAACTCCCAATTCTCACTCTGTTCTCTGATTAAATCATCAATATCATCTAAATTAAGTAGTGTATTTTTGATCAAATCTAAAGCAAATTCATACATAGGTGATGTTGTTTTTATACTGTCTTCAAGGCATAATTCATCCAACTGTTCTTGATAATTATTCAATGCCTGGTAAGCATCGATACTTGCTGATTTATCAGGAAAATCTAATGCATACAAAACCTGAAGAGTTATTTCTCTACCTTTTCTTCGCATTCCCATAATTTATTTTATCATATCCTTTGAAATAGATTTGTCATCTCTATGGCAGTTAAAGCACTATCCCAACCTTTGTTACCGGCTTTTGTTCCGGCACGTTCGATAGCTTGTTCAATTGAATCTGTAGTGAGCACACCAAAGATTACCGGAACTTCAGTCTCTAAACCAACAATCCCAATCCCTTTTGCTACTTCATTACTTACATACTCAAAATGAGGAGTAGCACCACGAATTACAGCTCCCAGGCAGATTACGGCATCATACTTACCCGATTTCGCTAACTTCTTAGCTACCAAAGGTATTTCAAAAGCACCCGGAACCCATACCACTGTTATATCTTCTTCAGCTGCACCATGACGAACTAAACAGTCCATTGCACCTGACAACAATTTGCCACCGATAAATTCATTAAATCTGGCTACAATAATACAGAATCTTGTATCCTGAACAATTAGCTCACCTTGAATAGTATTGTACATTTTAACTCCATTTCTACTAACTTTTTGTTTATTAATTAACTAAATTTGCTGTGAATAATTTGTCAAGTTAATATTGAAAGAGGATAAGAAAGAAGAATTTTTTCACCACAAAAAACACCGATAAAAAGTAAGAGCAAAACATCTTTTGTTCCCTTTCACTGGGATTGCGGGTGCCCTCGCCCGCATTCATTCTCCTCCGACGGAGGGGAACATCAACATTACTTTCAGTAAGATGTTGTACAGAAAAGCTTGCCAATTGATATCGGACTGCGGGCACCCTTACCCTTCTTCATTAACCTCTGATGGAGGAAAATGAAGAAAATGCGGGCGAGGGCACCCACAATCCCATAAATTAGATCGCTGTTGCTTATTGTTAATTAGGCAGCACTCCTACTTGTCCTTCTCTAGTTGTCCAATTCAAATTCGAAATCTCATCCTATTAGGCAAGAGATACCTACTATAGCTGACTGACATGTCACTTTTATTTTTATGGTTAGCAAGCTTATTTAAAGATTCCCAACAAATAATTTGACAAATAATTTAGCAAAACGATAATTTGGTAAATACAAAAAGAAAGGAGTCTATCATGAAGAAACGCAATGCTAACATTGAGGTACCTGGCGTAGGTGGTCTATTTGCAGTAACCGGTTTATTGAAGTATTTATGGAACAAGCTTTTCCCCGAACTATTTGGATGGAAGAAAATAACCTATTGGCAAAGTCTGTTACTCTATTTAATTGCTAAAACTTTGTTTGATACCAGGTTTAGTATTAGAGAATCATTTAATGTTGGTAATGTTGCCTACCCAAAATCTATTAAAGCTAAAGTAGAACCAAAAGTTAAAGAAGATACCAACTTTGATTATAACTTTGATCGTAATCCGGTAGCTGATACCGAAGCCGATTTAGAGTTTGGTGATGATAGTGAGCCTGAAACAAAAGAGAGAGAAGAATAAAGAGGTAAATAAACGGGTATAATTATTAAGTTCTAACTCTATGGTAATATTAGTGATAAGACTTATACCTAAAACAATA
>Ga0265294_10001402_pt1 | contig 32483 bp, 33 predicted proteins | sample MunlanPumphouse3_FD_192504 | JGI IMG/M metagenome (GOLD analysis project Ga0265294, IMG submission 192504) | Groundwater microbial communities from a municipal landfill in Southern Ontario, Canada - Pumphouse #3 | ecosystem: Environmental > Aquatic > Deep subsurface > Groundwater | place...
AAAAGTCAATTTTGCGCGGTCTGGGCATTCATCATCTTGAAAATCCATTTGTTCTTGTAATTCGGGATTTTCATCCCTAGTGGTGAGGAACCAGGTTAGAAACAGCAGCGCTGTTATCAATAATAGTCCCCCAGCTAAGATAAGGCGGCTTGTTTTGTTCATTATTACTTTTGTTTTACGTGTTAATAATTAATTTTACAATGTTAATAATGTCAAAATTGATATACAATATATCAATTTTACTTTGGCTTGCTAGGTCAAATTTTGGTTGATAGGTCAAACTAGCAATTTCTAATCCATACTCTCCTTTAGCGAGTGTTAAACTCGCTCCAGCCAGAGCGTAGTGAGTGTCAATTCCTTTCTCATAGGAATACCCCAGAGCCACTCCTGGGAGAAAATATATCTCTTTGTGCCAGCTAAGACTAATCTTAGCAACGGCATTTTCGAAATATAATTTTAACCTTTCATTATCCCAGGGTTGGCTAGCTAGAACATCTCCTTCCCATTTATTCAGAATATTACTTTTTAATGATTTTTGGTATTCTAAACAAACCTTTTGTCTTAAGAAAGGAGCCCTTTCTAAAGCATTTAGAAAGATAAGTCCACTAGTGAGCATAAAGAGGTCATCCTCTTGGGTGCTCTCAAATAGTCCGTTGGTCTGCCTGATTGACCCATCAGATTTTCCTTTTTTGTAGCCAATATTAGCCCAGCCGAATTTGCTGTATCTCCAGCTAGATTGAAAGCTGAAATTAAGAGCTAAGCCAACTCCTAGTGTTAAGGAGTGATGTTTATACCCTTCGATGATACTGGCTACCTCCTCAGCCGACATGTAAACCCCAACCTTAATAGTGCTACTTTGGTTAGGAATGATTCGGCCTTCGATATAACGCCAGGTTCCATCTCCAGTTTGATGTTTAGGCGAAAAACATCCATTTCCAATAGTCAAACTGCTTTCATCAAGCAGCTCCTGGCAATCAGTGCTAACAATAGATATTAGCAATAATAAAATAATCAAAAAATATCTTTTCATTTTTTTCATCTTTTAAGTTTTTAATGTTCATTCAATAACGGTCTTTTTTAGCCTCCTAAATTTTTTGGGAGGCGCTAAAAAAACATTATTTTACCAAATGATATTACTTATATTACCCTCAACAACTTCTTTTTTAGTACTTATGTCGTCTAATTTTTCGTTTGTTGTCGGCAAATTAATTGGTGGATAATATTTTTCTTCTTGAGAAATAGCTTGTTTTTCTTGTTTTGTAGATTTATTTTGTTGGAATTTAGGTGATTTTGTAGTTTTAATTGGAAAGAAATAGACATAAAATATTGCGATAGCTAAACCTAAAACTATAGCAAAAAAAGTATTAATTATAATATTTGGTTTTACAGGGTAGGATGTCACAAGAGGTTGATCAATTACTGATATTGTGACGTCGTCTCCTCCTTTTTGGTAATTTGAATTCTGATTTATTAAAACTTGGTTAACTGCTAAGGCGATTTGTTGAGCTTGGTAAGTGTTTGGATGATATATTAATATTTCTATAATACCAGTATCACCTATACTTCTAGCTTCGATTGTCTTATTCCAAGTCTTTATTTGTTTTTTATAATTATACCCGAAGTATGATTTATCAATATTAAATCCAGTATTGCTGGCAAGATCAAAAAAAGATGATGAATGGATTACTTGGGAAAAAAGGTTGGTTAAATATTGATTTGACTTAGAAACAGTATAAGGATCAGCTCCACTAAGACTTTGTGAAATAAGTAGCCTTGAGGTAACTGAATATTTTAAAGGTTGAACAAAAGTAATAATTGTCATTATTAGTAAAGTGCTTACAATAATAGCAAATATAAGGGCTTTACGTTTTATTAAATTAATTAATAAAGTTTCCATTTCCATATTGTGTATAGATTAACTAATAGATTATTCTTAACAAATAATATTAACTAATTAAATAGAGTTTGTCAAGGGTTTGCACTCTCCTGTCCCGCCAATGTGATAATGTCATAGGGCTGGCAATATAGAAATGTCATACCTGTATTTTCAATAGAAATGTCATACTTGAGAAAATATATTAATTATTTAATCTTAATTCTGTGTTTAGATTCTTGCGTGTTAGCAAACTGAAAGCTTCTCCAGGGATGATTTCTTTATGTCATTATTTTTTTATTATATTTTTTAAAAGTCTTCTATTTATTATTTTTGATAAAATTACATTATGCATTATACTGTATATGATAATATATTCTAAGGGGTGTTCTAATAGTATTCTAAAAGTATTCTAATAGTATTGACAATTATGTAGTAATTATGTATACTAGAAAATTAATAAAATATAATAATTAAAATCAATATGAAAAAAATTCTATTATTTTCTGTTTTAACTATTTTAATACTAGTGAGCTGGAGTGTTAAAGATGCAAAAACTAAGGATCAACCATATTATTCTGGCGATGCCGTTTTATACTATGATCATTTAATCATTGCTAGCACTAATTCTGGTAAATTAGAATTCTTTAAATCATCTGGTGACAAAGTCGAGCGCCTGTTCAGCCACAGTTTAGCTTTCAATCCTTCTAAACAAGAAGTTTTTAATGATGTTAAACTAGAAGTACAAGGAAATAAGTTAGTAGCTTATGCTATTGCTGGATATACACTCTATGAATATGATGTTTCTGATTTAAAAACTGCACGATTTGAGAAAAAAATTCGAAATACTTATTGGGAATGGTATCATCGAATTGAGCGCTTAGGCAAAAATTTGGCGACAATCAGTGATCGAGGTGTTCGTATTTGGAATCAGAACCTTGATGTTATTGATGGATATGATTTTATTAGTGATTCACCATATAGTTTACGTAGTGGTGGTGATAACCGTTTCTTATTTGCGATAGATAATAAATCTTTAAAGATTTATGATCGTGAATCAAGGGCAGTAATTAATAAAATAGCTTTAAATTTTCATGATGAGAATAATATTAATCGTAAAGCATATTATGATCGAAATAATGAACTGTTATACATTGCCGATGATTATTATGTTAAAAAATATAATTTAGAGGGCTCTTTATTAGCATCTTTCCGTCACTACAATGATTCAACTTATGACACTGAGAGTGCTATTGGTAGTAAATATATTTATGTCTCAAGTGGATCTAAAATACATCAACTAAGTAAAAGTGATTTGAAGTTAGTTCGAGAACAAAAATCTTTTGATGCTACCCCTCAAGGTTGGTCGATGGGCTTAAAATTAGTTAGCACTAAAAACGGTGATCGTTTAGTCGTATTTAATAATTCTGGAATTGCTATTTTTGATCAAGAGCTAAAATTACTTGCAAGTAGTGGAAAGATTAGTCAAGATGATGGGATAACTTATCCTTATGAAAATTTGTATATTAGCTTAAATTTTTATAGTGTTAAATCAGGTGCTACTATTACTGTTAATGGTGGAGGTTATTTGCCTAACGAGGATGTAGTTATTAGTTTAAAAAATACAACTAAATTTATCAAAGCAGATAATTTTGGACGTTATGTAGCTGATTTGTATATCCCTCAAATCCAAGCAGGACGATATGATGTTAAAGCTGACGGTAAAACATCAGGCTTAACTTACAGCACATCACTTGAGGTTGTTCAGTAACAAGTTAATAAAAAAAATCTCGTTATTATTCGAGATTTTTTTCTTCTATGACTTGATTATATATATTTATTAATTCTTTGTAATGCCAATCTAAATTTTTATTTTGGCGACTTAGGAATGCTTCTTTGCCTATTTTCTCAGCTTCTTTACAACTTATTGACTCCATAATACTGCTAAGTTTAATGAAATCTTCAGTTGGAAATATATAACCAGTTTTTCCGTTTTCGACTAACTCTGGTAAGCCCCCCATATCGCTAACGATGATAGTTTTAGCTGCAGACATAGCTTCAATAGCTGCTAGAGGCATATTTTCTGGCCAGCGTGAAGGTATAATAATGGCTAAAGCTTCAGATAGAAGTTTTTCTAATTCTGTGCCTTGAACTTGGCCAGTAAACTTCAGCTTAGCATTTAATTCTTTACCGAGTTTTTCTAGTTCACTTTTATAACTACCAGATCCAGCAATAACTAATTCTTTATTGGATCTAGCAGCCGCTTTGATTGCTAGGTCAATTCCCTTCTCTTCCTCTAGCGCACCAAAATATAAGAAATAATTTTTAAGTTTATTTACCGGAGTTACTTTAATTGGGCTGATGTTTTCTAATATAAAAAATTTAGCTTCATCCCAGCCTGCTTCAAGGCAAATATTTTTTATAAATATACTAGGAGCAATAAATTTATCAACTCCTTTTTCATATATTTTTAAGAATTTGTGGTGGATTGTCATTTCAATGGACGCTAGAAGACTTTTAATAAGATTGTTATCTATACAACGATATTTTGTGCATTGAAAATAATTGCCATTTAGACATCGTTTGCAATACTTACCTTTCGTATATAGTTTATAATTAGGACAAATTAATTTGTAATCATGTAAGTGCATTACAACTGGAATATTCTTTTTACGAGCTACATCTAAGATTGAAGGAGATAATTGATGATAGATATTGTGACAGTGGATTATGTCAGGTGTAAATTCATTGAGAAGAGAAGTAAATTTCTTTTTTGCCTCTAAGTTATAAATCACTGATTTGGCTGCTTTAAATTTATCTTTTATATTTTTAGTATGTAAATCAACATTATTAGAAAAAAAATTCTTATCTTTAGAGTCAAGATTGTTTGGTCCTTTCATGGAAAAAACTCTGACCTGATGTCCTCTTTCTGTTAATACTTTTTCTAAGAAAAGAAAGTATTTATCAGCTCCACGTCTAGGATAATAAAATTTATTAACTTGTAAAATTTTCATAATCATTTTATCCTTATCTCTTATCTGAGATTAAGATATATTAAATTAATATATATATAAATTATAGCATAGCTATAGTTTTGCAAACAATCCAATGTCTGATTCTACAATAAAAAAAATTCGTTTAATTATCGTGGCCTTTTCTTTAATTATTTTAATGGTTTTAGTTCTTGTCTCGATGCCTTTACTTAATAAATTATTAGTCGTCTTAGTGATGACTCTGTTTTTGATATCTTTATTTAATTTTAAATTAGGTTTTTTATTAATTCTTTTTATTAGGCCAATTATAGACTTAAGTGTATATAACGTCATTTTTTCTATTGGCGCCTTATCAGTCAATGCGCTTAGTTTATATGGATTAATGATGTTTGTCATATCATTTTTTTATATTCACACTAAAAAAAATAATTGGCGTTATTTATCACATAGATACTTATTTATTGCCTGGGTTTTGTTTCTCGGAATTGGTATTCTAACTATTTTTAATAGCTTTTCCCTTGCTGAAACTGCGAAGGACATATTACGTTATTTCAGCATATTTTATTCTTTCTTGGTTGGATTTTTTATCTTAAAAGATAGTAAAGATTTAAGTTTATTAATTAAGGTAATTATTTGGTCAGCTTTAGTACCAGCTGTTTTATCTCTTTTTCAAATTATTAATAAAACTGGCTTGCCTGATGACAAAATATATCGAGCTTTCGGCACTTTTACTCATCCAAATATGTTAGCCTTCTTTCTTACTTTAGCGATTACCATGGCGATATTTTTAATTTTAAATATTCGCAAAACCAGGTTAGAGGTTTATGTTTATTCTCTTCTAGCAACTCTTTACACAATAATTTTATTTTTTACTTATACTCGTGGGGCGTACTTAGTTATTCTAACTGTTTTTTTTATAATAGGCATTATTAAATTTAGGAAATTTTTAATTGTTAGTTTTATTTTTCTTTTATTTTTATATGTTTCTCTTTCTTCAGTTCAGTCTAGATTCGACAGTATTTTTGAAAATGATCTTTATGGCTCTATAGCTTGGCGTTTTGATTTGTGGCGTGATGCTTATGGCTATGTTAAAGAAAAGCCACTAACAGGTTATGGACTAGGAACAGCTCAAACAATTATTGCTATTAACCGTGACTATCATTTAGTCTCCTCAGAACCACATAATGATTATCTGCAGATTGCTCTAGATGGTGGGTATCCTCTTTTGCTTGCTTATCTAGTATTAATTTCATCATTATTAATTGCTTTTTTGCGCTCCTATTTACAAGAAGAGAGACCTCGATTAAAAAGCTTCTTTATATTTTTACCTGTTTTATCAATTTCTATTTTTGTGATGTCTAGTGGAGATAACCTTCTAAATAATATTGCTATGCAATGGCAACTTTGGTCATTAGCTGGTGCATCACTGGCTTGCTCAAGTGAAAAAATAATTTATGTATCATTAAAAAAGCCCGCTTAATTAAAAGCGAGCTGTTGATTATTTCCTGACTGAACCATCTGAATATTTTATCCAGGCGGTCTGGCCATCTTTTATATATACTTGGCCATTATCGAATTTTCTTGCATAGGTATCTTTGCCAATTCTTTTCATAGCACCCAGCGGTTTACCTAATTTTAGGTCATACTCTTCCGAGTATGGGGTATTTTGAGAGTTCACAAAGATGCAATTATCTAGCATAACCGAGCTGCATAAGCCGATCCAGTAATTATCTGGATCAGGATTAATTAGAGCGATTTTATATCCTGCTGCGATTCTCATGTTAATTTCCCAATTATTTCCTCCCTTGAGATTGTGATAGGGATATGGAAAAGTTTCAAATTGTTTACCATCAACTTCCCGGTAACTATCGTTACCCGGATTTGCAATTATGATGAAATTTTTTCCTTTTGCCTTTCTAATGGAACGAATATAATTCTTCATTCCTGAAGTCCAGTTCCTGCTAATTTTATCTAAATCATCGTCTGGTTGACCATCTCGGTTAAAATCAAAGCCATTTTGTCCGCGATATGTAGCGAGCCAACCAATTCCCACAGGATCATCGCCCCAACAGTTGTCAATTAGGCAACCATCAATTTTTTTATCCCTAAGGATATTTAAGAACTTTTTGGCAATAAACTGCCAATATCTTTCTCCTTTTATTAATGGACAGTTATCTCTCATATCAAGTGCATACATATTGGTCCAGGCCCCCAACTTACTTCCATCTGGTTGTCTAAGCCACCATTCTGGACGTTTATTTAACTCTTCAAGGAGTTTAATGGACCAAGGCTTGTCATTCCACATGGGTTCGAAGATTTCTGTTTGGTTTAAATACAAAATAATTTTAATTTTATTATTTTGCATTTTTAGCTGATTAACTGATTCTGGATTGTTAATGAAATTTTCATAATCTATTACGATTAAATCGTAATTTTTTAAATTGTTCGCCTGTTCTAGAGTCATTGTTGGTAGATACCACAAAACTCCATATATTTGCTTAAACTCTTTTTTTGAACAAGAATTTAAACAAATAGCCATAGCAATAATAGGCATAATAAAGAAAAAATTGATTTTTTTCATTTTAGTTTTTAGTTTTTGGTATTTAAATTGTTAAAGAATATTTCACTTTAATACATAATTAGTATTTAGTCAAGACTTGCGTTTTTGCGTTTTTATTAAAAAAAGTCCGCTTTAGAAAACGGACCTTGGTATTCCCCAACGGGATTAAAGCATGAGGTCGCAGACGGATTTTTTAATCTTAGTCTTTCTAATTTAATGAGCGGCTAATGGTTTTTTAGCTTGACTCTTGAGCGACTCTATTTATTTATTATAATGAATTTTTTATCTTTGTCTAGGTCTGAAGTCCAATAGGCTCTAGTGGCTTTTTTTTCATTAAATGTATCGTCAGGTATTATTTGCTCGATTTCATCTTCTAAATCAATGGCAATAGATATTCTCTCTATTCTACTACCAGGCTGTCTCTGAACTAAAAGTTGATATTGTTTTTCTTCTTTAATCTTATTCTGCAAACTAGAAGGTAATGAATAATTAATTGTCAGTTCACGACTTGATCCTGGTTCAATACTCCAGAAAAAGCCAAATACCTGTTTATTCAACTCTTTATCTTCAAATATAGTAATATCTGTTTCATTACTCTTTAAGCCATCTATGTTAATAAGCTTACTTCCTAGTGGCGCATATATTCTAGTAAAACTTCGGTAACGAGTAGTCCGCCAATCGAATCCACCATTATGACGATAATTAAGCTTAGTTTGAGCAATTAATCCTTTTTTTGTACTATCTAGTTTATAGAAAATATTTTTTGTTATAACAGCATCGCTTTTAAATGCGGCTAAATTAGCATCAACCACCATTAAAAAATCATCATGATTTTTAGCTACTTCTCCACTAGCTTCTAGGTCCTGAGCAATTACTTGCTCATGTGGATTATTAAAATAGATTAAGAGATCTTTTTTGTTAATACTTTCAGTTATTTTTTCCAGTATTAATGGATATTGTTTTAGTGAGAGTTTACTTAAGCGATTTTTTAGTTCATAAATCAAATCATTAATAATATCTTTACGATCCCATGATGAAATATCTTCTTCTAAATATGCAACTTCAACATTATATTGTAACAATGCTTGCATATTTTCCGGAGCATAAGTCTCTCCTTTCACGGTAATTGGGCCAGTAATTCTTAATAAGTTAGCCACAAATTCTGGAGTAATTGCAATGATAGCGTCCATAGGTGGTTCTTCAATACCAGAAGCAAGGCTTTCTTCATGAAACATCGTTTGAATCTGTTTAGCGCTAGTTGGCCAGTCTGGCGACCAATTAGCGTCACGTAGATACCAATTCTTCACTTTTAAATAAGTAGTGATTGGTAATGGGGCAGTAAATTTCGTTTTACCAATAGAGGGCATGTCCAAGTGATAAATATCTGAAGCCTCTAATTTGTCAATTTCACCAAAATTAGAGACGTCTAATCTGACATAACTACCTAAGAACCCCCCACTTGGTCGGAGTTCATCATTGTTTTGCAACATAATAAGATAATGAGCTGGTTCTGGGTAACCGCTAAAAGCTGGTAGTAATCTTACTATTGGCATTGTTTTGCCTAATAACCAATGCGCTTCAGTAAGTTGTTCTTTAACCGTGTTTAGTTTATTACGGATAGGCCAAAGCACGCTATAGCGTGGAATACTATTAAGTTTAATTAGAGCCAAGCTAATATTTGCTTTTAAAGCGTTTAACTCAGGTTCAAGAACAATAATACTTTGAATAAAAGATGATTTTTGACTAGTGCTTAAAGAATTAAAGTCATTGGTATCAATAAATGAGTTAGAGCTTAAGTTAATTGCTAAATTGCTCACTTGAGCTGCGCTGCGACTGATAATAAGAGCACTGTCATTTAAGTTAGACAAATAATTCAATTGATTTCGCCCTGGGACAAATTTAGCTGCTATCCACTTATTTTGTAAACTCTCTAATTCTTGCTTACTTCTTTCAAGATTCTCCTTTGCTCTAGTGAATTCTACACTCGCTCCTTTAAAATCTTTATTCATTAGGTAATTAATCCCAATTTTAATACTCTCTTGTCCAGCAAGTGCCTCTTTTGTAAATTGTTGCCAATGTTTAAAACTAAAAATAAAACTAAGCAATATTAACACTAAAGCTAATATTGCCAAACCAAAAATTAACTTTAAAGATAGAATAATTGATTTACTAAGGGTTTTCTTGGTTTCCATATTATAAAAAAATATTTATTTTATTTCTGACCCAAAATTATTTAGCAGTTCTAAAGTTTTTCCTTGATTGAATTTATATAAAAAAATATCATGTATATCTAAACGATAGTGATATTCGTTTTCATCCATGATAGTATAGTTAATTTCTTTAGTAAGATTCGTCTCTAAAATTGTTAATTGTTCTTTAAACTTAAAACGGTTAATTTTTCCGACTATTAAAAGATCAGTCATTGAATTAACATCGCCTGTGAAAATACCACTTAAAACTAATAATTTTATCCCTTGGTCTTTTTTAAATTTATTTAAAAAATCTTGGCAAGATAAAAGATTAGCCTTACTGAATAAGGTTTTTAGTTCATTAAATAATAAAAATTCAGTATCACATTGATAATATTTTTTATCATTCTTTTTTATTTCTTTAGTTGATAATTCTTTTTCATCTTCTTTAATAATGCCAATTGCTTTTAAATTGTCTAATTCACGTCTGACAGAATTAACCTGCAAATCTAAATCACGAGCTAATTGACGTGTATAATATTTTTGTTCAGGTTTGCTTAAAAAAGTTTTTAACATCAGAACTCTGGCTTTAGAGCCAAATATTTGTTCAAGCATATTAATAGTGACTAATGTTTAAAAATAATTTATTCGTTAAAAATTTAAAATTTTTCTAGATTAAACTTTATTTATTTTCATCTTTATAGTATAATATAAACAGCTATCAGTCAATCTTTTAGAGCTGGTAAATATATAATCTAACATTCATTTATTCCATTTTAACCTATGCATTATAAAATTGCTTCTTTTATTATAAATGCCAGTAAACACCAAACTGGATCACGTGAAGTCTATGTTTTTCAACCAGATTCTCAAAGGGAGGATTTAGCTGGTAAAATTTTTTTGATTGCTGAGATTGGCGGGAAAAAAGCTGATGCCAAGGCTGCGATTGATTTTATATTAGACAGTATTAATCGCTTCTATTATGAAGATGAAAAAATATTTCTTCAAGATAAGGTTGAAGGGCTTACAATTGAAAATATTTTTGAAGCCGCAGTGGCTAAAATAAATAAAGCTTTATTAGATTTCTTAAATTCTGAAAAAATATTTCTACAACCTAAAGATAGCAGTGTTACTTTAGGGCTTATTTTTGAAGATAAATTATACTTTAGTAATTTTGGTAGAAATAAAGCTTTTTTAATTTTTCCTCAAACTGATAACTATGAACTAATAAATGTTGAAACAAACGCCACTGATGAGAGTAATCTAAAAATAGATAATGAAAATTTAAATCCAAAATTCTTTTCTTCGGTTATTAGTGGTAAAGTGCCAACAGCGTCATATTTTCTTTTTTGTAATGATGTTTTAGTTGAGTATCTGTCAAATGATGAGCTAATTAATATCATTACTAAACTCCCACCTGTGGTAGCGGCTGAACAAATCAGAACTATTTTAGCTAAGCTCAACTCATATGTTCCTTTTCTTGGCATTATCATTAAAAATACTTTTGGTATAAGTTTAAAAGACTTAAAAGACGAGTCCCATATTGGATCCCCAGAGGCTGCACATTTATCTATTTCTTCTTTAAATAGTACGGAGAATAGAACAGAAAAAATTTTAGCACCAAGGGGAATTTTTAACTTCAAGAAATTAGCTATTATTTATCGAAAAGTAATTAATAAGAAGCAAAATATTTTCAGACGTCAATTAAAGAAAACTGAGTCAAATGAGCCACAACTATCAAGCTCTTCAGCTGAGAAGAAGCTAAAGGGCAAATCAAATCTAATCAAAGAAAAAATGTTTTTTGGTCGCAGTCGTTCAAGGCTAAATATTTTATTTAAGACGATTGGTCGAATATTCGTCAATATTTTTAATCCTAATTACTGGCTTAGTTTATTTCAATCAATAAAAAACTTTTTTTTAAAATTATCTAAAAAAAATAAAGTTATTTTTTTCCTGTTAATTATTGTAATAATAATCTTGATATTGAGTATCCTTACAACTAGTTCTAGTAAACAAAAAAAATTTCAAGAGGAATCTTTTAGTGAGTCCATGTCTAGTTTAAGGTTGAAGTCTGATCAACTAGAACCATATTTGCTTTATGATAATTATGACGCCGCCAAAACTTTAATTGGTGATATTTTATTAACTTTAGATGAACTTAACCCAAGAAACTCAGATCAAGAACAAAGAATTAATGATTTAAGAATAGAGATCCAAAAGAGTAAATCTAAAATACAAAAATTAACTACCATCTATGAACCTCAGCTAGTCTATGATTATAATGAACATAATTCTGCTGCTGAGACTAGAAACATAATTGCAATAGATGAAAAAATTTATGCTGCCGATCCTTTAGCTAAGGCTATTTATATCTGGAATAAGAGGGATAATAAAGCTAGCTCAATTCTTTTAAATGGAGAAATTAACTCATTAAATCAACCTTTGATTAATGCAGGCAAATTATATTATTTAAACGATAAATCTTTAGTTACTGTAGATCCAAATACAAATAAAACTAATAATATTGGACTTCAAGGCTTTGGCGCTGATGACAATTTAGATAATTTTTCATTCTTTAATTCTAATTTCTATGCTCTTTCTGCCTCAAACAATCAGATATATAAGTTGTACTTTAATCAGAATATGAATAGTTATGGTGAACGCAGCAATTGGTTAAAAGAGGATGCTTCTTTGGGCAATGCTATAGGAATGGCTATAACTGGAGATATATTCACTCTCCATAATGATGGTAATTTAAATAAATTTAGACTTGGTAAACTTGAAGAATTTAATCTTGAAGCAATTGATCCTATCTTAGATAGTGCCTCCCTGCTTAAATATTTTGACATTGATGATAAAAATTTATTTATTTTTGATAGAAGTAGCAAAAGATTAGTTGTTTTTGGGCTTGATGGAAAATTAAATCAGCAATATAAATTTCCTAGTTTAAACAATATTAAAGATTTTTCTATATCTGAAGATGGATTAATAGGATATATTTTGAACGATGACTCTGTTTATCAATTTGACTTATAGTTTAATTTGTTGTATTTACAAGAAAAAAACCGCATAAGCGGCTTTTTTGCTAATCAATAATAAATCGATTATTTTAGAGTTACCTTTGCACCAGCTTCTTCTAATTGCTTCTTTAAAGCTTCAGCCTCATCTTTCTTTAGATCTTCTTTAATAATGCTAGGAGCAGCATCAACTAAATCCTTAGCTTCTTTTAAACCCATCTCTGTTACTACTCTAACAACTTTGATAACGCTAATTTTACTAGCACCAGCTTCAGTTAACTCTACATTAAAACTATCTTTTTCTTCTACAGCAGCAGCTGCAGGAGCACCATTACCAGCCATCATCATTGCTGGAGCGGCTGCAGAAACACCAAATTTACCTTCTAATATTTTAACTAACTCCGATAAATCTAGCACACTCATTTTCTCAATTTCGCTCACAATTTTTTCAAATTTAGCAGGCACAACTACATCTTCGCTGGCCTCTTTTTTTACTTCTTCTGACATATTTTTTAATGATTAACTCTCCTAACGGAGAAATTTTTATAAATTATTACTTTTTTTCTTCAATGGCTTTTAGCACATAAACCAAATTTCTTAAGTTACCTGCTAAAACATTAACGAAACCGGAGACAGGGGCGTTGATTGAGCCCACTAACTTGGCATATAACTCTTGCTTACTTGGTAATTTAGCAAAGGTTTCGATGTCTTCTTTGGAGAGTAATTTACCCTCTAAGATTCCTCCTAAGAAATGCAGCTTATCTGCTTTTTCCTTGTCTTTGCGAAAGTTATCAATGATTTTAGCAGCCGCAAGTTCATCTCCATAGGAGAAAACAACTGCTAACTTACCATCAAGAGACTTTACGTCCAAGCCGTCCACGCCTTGATTTTTGAGCGCTAAATTCAAGAGAGTCTTTTTAGCAACGTAGTATTCACCATTTTCTTGGTTTAACTGGTCGCGTAAAATCTCGTTGTCTTTAACACCCAAAGCATTAAAACCGGCAAAAATGATTGATTTGGCTTCACCAATCTTTTTTTCCAAGCTTCTCAGGATTTCCTCCTTTTGGACTTTGCTTTTTGGCATATTATTTTATTAAGCGTTGATAAGACGCTGATTTATAAGTACAATTTGTGCCTAAATTTAAAAAAATCCATGGCCAGACCACAGATGTAAGGAAAGCAAAAAATGCTAATAATTACCTCGGTAAGACTTATTTGTCTGCTTACTGTCTGTGGTATTATTTAATTGTGCTTACATCTTAGCAAAGTGGGAAAGCTTGTCAAGAGCTAAGTAGTCTATTCATTATTATTTAGTAGATTATTAATAAGTTGTATTTTTTTTGGCTGCTCTTTTTCTAGCATAATTAGCAAAGCGGTGAGCTTCTTCCCTTACTTGCAAAAGAGTGGGTTTTAAAATAGAGGCTAGATCTTTAAAGTTTTTCTTAACTCCTTTAGGAAATATTAATTTATCTCCACTGTATTTTGAAATGCCAACTAAGGGTAATTCAATATTTAATTTTGCAAGTTCTTTACTTAAAAAAATTATTTGCGGACTACCACCATCAATCATGATTAAATCAGGTCGAGGCCATTCGCTATGTTTAAAACGCCTAACTATTACTTCTAGCAAAGCTCGCTCATCATCAGCGGCAGGTGCTTCTTTTATTTTAAATATACGATAGGAAAAAGAATTTTTTAAACCATTTTCAAAGACAACCATAGAAGCATAGCTTTCTTTGCCCTGAAAATGAGAAATGTCGTAACCTTCTATTCTTTGAGCGCTACCCTGACCAAGAGCAGTATCTTTTTCTAAAAGTGAAACATCTTGAATGTGGCGCAGGGCTAAAGCTTGTTCAGGGTTGTCTTTTTCTAACTTCGCTAATAATTTTTCTTTCTTACCCTCAAGAAATAGAATTAAATTTTTAATATTTTTTTTATAATCTTGACTATTTATTTTATTGATACAGATACCCGGGCAAAGCCCAATTTGATAATCAAAACAAGCCTTATCTTGATGAGGACTGCAAAGACTATAGGGGAAAATGTGTCTTAAAATTTTTAGTGCCTTGGAAATTAAATGATATGATTGATAGGGGCCAAAAATTTTATAATTCACACTGGGGAATTTTTTAAGGTCGTTAGCTCTAATAAGGATTGGTTTTGGAAATTCAGCTTTATGGTCAAGAGCAATGTAGATAAAGGAACGATCATCACGATCGACAATATTATATTTAGGCCAATATTTTTTTATTTTTTCAGCCTCTAGTATTATCGCTTCAAGCAAACTATCACAAACTATGTAGGTAAATTTATCTGCCTGGGAAACCATTTCAGCTATCCTTTGATCAAGCCCATTTAAAAAATATTGACTTAATCTATTTCGTAAATCATTAGCTCGTCCAACATAAAGAATTGTATTATTCTGATGCCAGAAATAGACTCCACTTTGATGTGGGACCTTATTTAGATCATTTTTTAATTTTAATAAATTAGGTATTGACATTTAATTAATTTTCGAGTATCATATATTTAGTAACTTGTAATCCTCTTTTTACTCTACCCCACCGGGTTTGTGTCAATCACATTCCCGGTTTTTTTATTTAAGTGTGATAGCAGGTTTATTAGATGACTTAATATACTTTTTCAGATATTCGGCGGTGAATCCATTTTCCTGATTAACTATTTCTTCTGGAGTACCAACAGCCGTTATTCTACCTCCTTTATCCCCTCCTTCTGGACCTAGATCAATTAAGTAATCCATTGATTTAAGCATGTGTAGATTATGTTCAATTAATATAACTGAGTTACCTTTCTCAACTAATTTATTTAATACATTTAACAACATCTCAATATCATAATAGTGAAGACCAGTGGTTGGTTCGTCTAGGAGGTATAAAGTTCGTTTACCGAGAGTATGAGTTAATTCTTTGCCAATTTTAACCCTTTGAGCTTCTCCGCCCGATAATGTAGTGGCGGATTGGCCTAACTTTAAATAACCTAGTCCAACTGATTGTAAAATTTTAAGTTTATCAGCGATATAATAATTTTCAGAAAAAAGAAGTACAGCCTCATCGATAGTCATCTCCAAAACATCAGCGATATTTTTTCCTTTATATTTCACCTGTAAAGTTTCGCGATTAAAGCGCTTCCCTAGGCAGACTTCACACTCAACCAAAACTGGAGGTAGAAAGTGCATCTCGATCAGCTTCGCCCCAGCTCCCTGACAGGCCTCACATCGTCCACCAGGGCGATTAAAGGAAAAACGTGAGATAGTATAGGCTCTCTCCAAAGAAGCGGGTAAAGAGGCATAAAAGTCACGAATCGGGGTAAAGATACCAGTGTAAGTTGCTGGATTAGAACGAGGTGTACGACCGATTGGTGACTGATCAATAACAACTATTTTATTTATATATTCAGATCCTTTGAGCTCCTTAGCACCAACAACCTGGTTTTTCTTGCCAGGATTATTTTTAATAAAAGAAAGGTTACGATAAAGCACATCGTATAATAATGATGACTTTCCGCTACCAGAGACACCACTAATGCCAACCAAGCGACCAAGAGGAATGTCAATGTTGACATTTTTTAGATTATTGACTCTAGCGCTTCTTATCTTCAGATTGCCATGATTTTGATGTCTTCTCTTATCAGGTAGATCAATGATTTTTTTCCCTTGTAAATAATCCAGAGTCATTGAAGCGCTATTTTTTTTATTCCTCGCCTCAGTTAAAAGTTTTTTTGTTTCACCAATGGCAGTTATCTCGCCACCATGGATACCAGCTAAAGGGCCTAGATCAACTAGGTAATCGGAAGCAAGAATAGTCCTCTCATCATGTTCGACAATAATCACCGTATTATTTTTATCTCTTAAAGTTTTAAGAGTTTGGATTAGCCTATCTGTGTCCCTTTCGTGTAGGCCAATGGTTGGCTCATCTAAAACATATAATGTTCGGGATAACTGTGAACCTATTTGTGATGATAATCTAATTCTTTGAGCCTCGCCACCAGAAAGACTGCCTGCTTCCCGATCTAAGGAGAGATAGTTTAGACCTACTTGATTGAGAAATTCCAGACGATTAATAATCTGCGAGATAACATTATCAGCAATTTTTAATTGTCTTTTATTCATCTTTTGATAGAAGGTCCAGAAAAAATCATAAGCCTTGTCTAAACTTAGACTGCTAATTTCTGCAATATTTTTTTTCGCTAAACGGACTGATAGCGCCTCTGGTTTTAATCTTTTACCAGCACACTCCGGACAGACTTTATTTGAATGAAAGCCAATTTTACCGAGACCGGAACATTGAGGACAAGCACCATGGGGTGAGTTAAAGGAAAAAAGTCGTGGTTCAAGCTCAGGGAAAGAAAAGCCATCATTAGGACAAGTCCAATTAGAGGATAGAAGGAATTCAGTTTTAGAAAACAAGACTCTTACTAAACCCTGACTATAGCTTAGCGCCGATTCAACCGCTTCAAAAAGGCGACCTTCATCGCTTAAAGGTACTCGATCAATTACTATATCTAGGCTATGTTTTTGTTTAGGATTCAGTTTTAATTTTTCTCTTAGAGGATGGATGCTGCCATCAACCCTAACTTCATAGTAGCCAAGTGATAGATAATCGTACATTAATTGATAGTATTCCCCCTTACGGTCTCGTACAACTGGGCTTAAGATGTTGGCATATTCTTCTCCACTTTCTTTAGCTCGGTTAATAATGATATCGATCATTTCTTCCAACGATAATTTTTCAATTTTAGTGCCACATTCAGGACAAAAAACTTCAGCAATACGAGAATAGAGGACACGGAGATAGTCATGAATCTCAGTTAGAGTACCAACAGTTGAACGGGGGTTATGTGACAAGGCTTTTTGGTCAATAGAAATAGCTGGTGCTAAACCAATTATCTCATCAACATCAGCTGGTTTTTTTTGACCTAAGAACTGTCTCATATATGGTGAGAGTGACTCAACGTACTGCCTTTGGCCCTCAGCAAAAATAGTATCGAAGGCCAAGGAAGATTTACCACTACCGGAAACGCCAGTAATAACGGTTAGAGCATTGTGGGGTATTTCTAAATTTATATTTTTAAGGTTGTGCATTCGCGCCCCCTTAATCATTATTTTATCTTGCATATATATTAAACTAATATTTTTTATCTTTTAGTGATAATTTTTTTCTTTTATTTTTTGAGGCCATATTATCATTAGACTCTTCCTCGGCCAGATCTAACATACTTTCAATCTTTTTAATAATAGTTTTTGCCTCAATCTTATGCTTTTTATTATAGGCTAGTTGTTTTATTCGGCGTCGCCTAGATTCATCCATAGCTCGCTTCATTGAGTCAGTTATTTTATCGGCATATAAAATTATTTGTCCAGAAACATTTCGAGCAGCCCGACCCATTGTTTGGAGTAGTGAGGTGGTACTCCTTAAAAAGCCTTCGCGGTCAGCATCAAGAATGGCAACAAGAGTTACTTCTGGTAAGTCTAGCCCTTCGCGCAATAGATTAACGCCAATTAAGACATCAAAAACCCCTTCCCTAAAAGCTTTAAGAATTTCCGTCCTTTCGAAGGTTTTAATATCAGAGTGTAGATAATTGGCTTTTAATCCTTTTTTATTTAAAAAGACACTCAAATCTTCAGCTTGTTTTTTCGTCAGAGTATTGATAATAACCCTTTCATTTTTTGCAGCTAGTCTTTCTGCTTCTGCCATGACGTCATTTATCTGGCTATAGTTAGTTTTCTTATTGAAAACTGGTCTCACCTCGATCTCAGGATCGACTAGACCAGTAGGTCTAATAACCTGCTCAACAACTTGTTTTGAATTTTCCTTTTCATAGGCACCGGGCGTAGCACTAGTGCAAATTACTGGCCCAATTTTATTTTGAAACTCGTTAAACTTTAAGGGTCGATTATCAAGGGCGCTGGGTAGCCTCCAACCGTACTTAACTAAAGTTTTTTTTCTAGCTTGATCACCATTATACATTCCTCTAATTTGGGGAATAGTGATATGTGATTCATCAATAATACTCAAGAAGTCAGCTTTTCCCTCCTTAATAGGGAAATAGCTGATTAAGGAATCAGGGCTAGCTCCAGCTAGCTTACCTGATAGATGGCGAGAATAGTTTTCAATCCCATGGCAATAGCCAAGACTTCTGAGCATCTCAATATCATAGAGAGTTCGCCTTTGCAGTCGCTCGGCTTCTAGTAATAAGTTATTTTTTTTAAAATATTCTAAGCGATCAGCTAGCTCAGCTTGAATTGCTTTAATAGCCATCTCTATTTCTGGTGCTGTAGAAAGGAAATGTTTTGGAGGGAAAATAATTATTTCTTCTAAATTCTTAATGATATTTTTTGTTGCATTATCAATAATTGTTAAATCATTAATAGTCTGGCCGTCTAGATCGGCACGATAAATAATATTTTCTGATTTGGGACGGATTTCAAAGGCGTCTCCTCTAACTCTGAATTCACCTCTTTTCACATCGCCAATAACTCTTTTAAATTGCATTTTAACCAATTGACTAATTAAATCAGAGCGGGTCATCGTCTTCCCTCTTTCCAGGTGCATCGAGGCAGCTAAATAATTTAAAGGTACGCCTAAATTATAAATACAAGAAACTGAGGCAACAATAATTACATCTTTACGACTTAATAGAGCTGATGTGGCGGCATGACGCAATCTATCCATTTCTTCATTAATCATCGCTTCTTTATCAATATAAACGTCGGTAATAGGTAGATAGGCTTCAGGTTGGTAATAATCATAATAGGAAACAAAATAATGTACGGCATTCTTTGGAAAATAATTTTTATATTCACGATATAATTGAGCTGCTAAAGCTTTATTAGGGGCGATAACTAAAGCTGGCTTGTTATAAGCTTCAATTATTTTAGCGGCTGTAAAAGTCTTACCTGAACCAGTTACCCCTAAGAGAGTTTGATAATCAAAGCCTTTCTCTAAGCCAGTTAAGAGTTTTTTTATCGCCCGAGCCTGGTCTCCAGCTGGCTCATAATCTGATTTTAAATAAAATAATCTTGACATATCAATTTATCCTTTAAGGCAGGAAAATCGGAATAAATTCCGATTTTACACTATTCACTATTGATTAAGTTATTATTTTTTTATCAATTATAACAATAAACTTTTTTCGGCTTTATTTAATACAGCGGCCGATTGGCGTAAAAGTCTTTTTTCATCAGCAGTAATTTTAAGATGAGGTTCTTTTATCACGCCTTTAGCACCTATAACAGCAGGTAGACTGAGGGATATATTATGAATGCCAAAGCGACCATCCGCGGTGTGTGACACAGTATAAACTGTTTTTTTATCAAATAGAACAGATTTTGTTAATTTAACCAAAGCGGCAGCAATGGCATAATAAGTGGATTGCTTACCAGCTATAATTGCATAAGCTGAATTCTTTGCTTTTTCAAAAATAATTTGTTTTTCTTTTTGACTTAGTTTATAAAATAAATCTAAAGCAGTGCTCCCTACTGTTGCAGTGCTCCAAAGCACTAATTCACTGTCTCCATGTTCACCTACTATATAAGCATGAACACTCTTGGGGTTTACACTCATTTTTTCACCAAGTAAGAAACGCAAACGAGCAGTGTCAAGGGTAGTGCCAGAGCCAAAAATTTGTTGTTCTTTTTTAGGGAACATCTTAATTGCAATATTAGTAAGGATATCAACTGGATTAGTAACAATAATTACAATTGCACTTGGATTTTCAGAAAAAATTTTTGGCATTATTTCTTTAACAATTTTTGCATTCTTAGATAGTAAATCAATTCTAGTTTCACCTTCTTTTTGGGCAGATCCACAGGTAATGATTACAACTTTACTATCTTTAACGTCTTTATAATTACCTTCTTTTATATGGGTATAACCCCAGAAAGGGACCGACTGCTGAAGATCCATAACCTGAGCTTTAAGTAATTTATTATTAATATCAATAATAGCTATTTCTTCAGTAAAATTAGCCGCTACTAATCCAAATGCAGTAGTGCTACCAACCATGCCAGCACCAATAATTGTTACTTTATTTTTCATAGAAAAGAATTATTTTATATTTTATTTTATAATATTAACACATAATCAAAAAATAATAAAGATTAAATAAAAAAATGGAAAAATGGAAAAATAAAAAAGCTTTATTTATAAAGCTTTTTGAAGAAAGTATTTTCTAGTTTGATCAAGGATGAATCCATATAACCAACCTAAGAGTAGATTATCAACTGCATAAATAGCTAATGCTAGGAGTATTATATCATAGTCAATGCCTACAATAAGGGCCGCCCCTGCATATAACGGTAGTTGATAGGTTAGAAGAGAGATAGCGTCAGCTATAAATTTACTTAGAAAATGGCGATAAAAATCAATTAACCAATCTAAAATAAATAAGAAAAAATATCGAGTAGTTAGATATATTATTCTTACGTTAATTAAATCATGCCAATTTAAATTGAGTAGATATCTTTCATAAAAGATTATTAGACAATAAGTTAAAGAGCCATAAATTATTGTTGCAATAATATTATTTCTCGATCGGGACCAGACATTTTTTATCATTTTAGGATTAATTTGTTAAAGTTCTATAATTTTATTTTTTATATCATTAATTAAAAAAGACTACAAAATAAATTCCTATGTATCTATCTTCAATAATATCTATTCAGTGGTAGCACCATCAAACTCCTCGTCATTAGCCTCAGCTTCTTGCTTTGTGAGTCTCACAATTCCATCTTTATGGTGTGCTGGGCTATAAATAGTATATAATTTTAAATTTTCTGTCAAAGAGAGATTTATGATATTATGTTCAGCTCCAGCGGGCACAACAATAGCATCTCCATCTCTAACTTCGTATTCATTACCATCAATTACTACTTGACCTTCTCCATGCTCAAAACGAAAAAATTGATCGTTTTCTTGATGAATTTCTAAACCAATGTCTTCTCCAGGCTTTAAGGACATTAAGACTAATTGGCTATTTTTACCCGTATAGAGAACTTTACGAAAATTATTATTTTCTAAAGTTTCTTTTTCAATTTTGTTATGGAATCCTTTCATATATTTTTGATTTAATTATAATTATTTTTTTATAACAATTCTGGCAATAACTAAAAAATTTCATACTATGGTCCGAAATCTTAGCAAAGCCTGAATCTTTAAGCACTTGACTATTAAAACTACTGAAAAGACATAAATTAATGGGTTTAATACTACCGCAACCGATACAAATTATATGGTGTTTATGTTGAGCATCAAATACTTCGTAAAGTCTTTTCCCTTGTCTAAGATCAATTAAGCGAACGATATTCTCTTTTTCAAATAATTTAAGTACGCGATATACAGTTGATTTATCTAATTTAGTTCTATTGATAATAATTTCTGCGTTAATTGGTTTTTTAATAGGCTCTAAAATCATTAGGACCCTTTAGACGTGGCCCAGTTGATTTAGCCTTAATATTTTTTAATTTTTCAGGCCAATCATTATTTTCAGCCATATCCTAGTAACCATTATATATTTTATCACGATAATTCTTCTTTATCAATTTTTTTATTAATTTTTGTTTAATATTAGATTCTATTAGAATAAAAGAAGCTAAGGGACGCTCAGCTTCATTTATTCTATCCTTTTTTATTTTTTGCCGCTTTATTCTCCAGCATTATTCTTTTAGTCTCTAAGCGCTTGGCTGTTTTATGAGATTTAGATTTTTTCCCCTTACCTATACCCGTGCTTCTTTTAGCCATATGAATTTTATTAAATTAATTATTTATCTAAAGATAGGATAGTATGAATAGCTTTTTTTGTAAAGATTGAAAAAAGATTTATCGGTAAAGATCCTCTTTAAAGTTTTTTGAAATTTTTTAGTATTATTCTAGCGGTTTCAAATTATTTATCAATTTTTACTGTTTTCTTATTTTGATTAATAAAATGCAAGACAACATGTCCCTGTAATGATTTAAGATTTAAGGATATCAGCATATTATCATAAAACTTTGCTAAGGAGCTAATGTATGGAAAACGATATAAATAAGTGTAAACAGCAGGAAATCGACGTTCTTCTTTTAATACCCAGCCAGCTTGATTCATAATTTTGATAAAATTTGGAATAGTTTGATAAGAATATTTTACTGGATAGGCTTTATCTTGATCTTCTTTTCTAAATAATTGGTGCAATGAGGTTGGAGTAAAACTAGCGATAATAAATTCTGGTGCCATGGGATTTGACATAGATAAAATGAGCTCACTGTTAGGTTTCAAGATTCTAGCCATTTCACTGGCTGCTTTTCCTGGATTATTAATATGTTCGAGAACAAAATTAGCGAATGCTAGATCATAATTAGCGTCTGGTATTTTTTCTAAATTCTCTAAAGGGGCAATATAGCTATTTTGCACATAAAAATCATCAATTTGACAATCTTCTATATCGGCCCGATCACAGATAAATGAATCATGTTCTGATGCGGAAGCAATTTCTAGTAGAGACTTTTCAATTACTGTACTTTTTGCTGCTCCTAGATTAATCAATTTTAATTTGAATTTAGTTTCTATTAACTTCTTTCTTAAAAGACTAATTAAATATTTTTCTGCTTCAGTTTGCATATTTTCAAATCTAATTTTTTAATATTATTAAAATTATTTATTTTCTCAATTTTTTGAGATCGAGATAATTTTTTTACTATAGATTCTTCTTTAGCAGCTAAAGAAAGATTTTTAAATTTCTCAAAAAAGACTAGTTTTACCGGTCTTCGACCACGTGTATATTTAGCTCCTAACTTTGAAGTATTATGTTCAGTAACTCGGCGATTTAAATTAGTACTTATACCAGTATAAAATGTTTGATCACGACAAGAAAGAATGTAAAGAAAATATTGAGGCATAACTATAATTATATATATTATATGATTTTAAGGGTTAATGTCAATACTTTACGGCTCTATTTTACGGCTCTATTTTACGGCTCTATGTCAAAAAATGTGCATAGAACAGAATGATATTAGTGGCACAATTCCTAGAATTAACGTTCTCACATAGGTATCAACATTTCTAAATCCATAAGATCTTCTTTTTAATTAGTCCTGGATATACCTACTGGTTCAGTATATCCAGGACTAATCAGAAAAGCCACGGCTGTTTTTCCAGTACCAGTCGCCATCGTTAAAAGAATGCGATTTTTTTCTTCAGCGATGGCTTTTAAAACATTATTAATCGCAATCTCTTGATAATAACGTTTGCCGTATTCGCCCTCATTAATTATGCCATTAAACTTATCCTTCCATTCGTTTTGATCAGAATATGTCTTGTTCCATAGCTCATCCGGAGTTGGAAAATCAATGATATCGCCTTCTTTGTCTGACTTTAGAGACATTTCATAAATATCTCGGCCGTTAGCGGTGTAAGTATAATCGATATTTAATTTATCGGCATAAGCCTTAGCTTGAGTCAAGCCTTCACTCGCCGACAAGTTATCGGCCTTAGCTTCAATTACGTCAATTTTCTGATTCTTATAGACTAAAATATAGTCAGCAATTTCAGGCTTTGCTCTCATCCCACCTGTTTGAATTTTACCATCTGTTATTCTAAATTCTCGCAAGATTTTGGAGCCTTCAACCTCCCCCAGCCGCTGGCCTTAAGCTTTGGATCAATATATTCAGCTCTTGTTTCTGATTCGTTCATATGTTTATAAGCTAATCATTTTTACTAAAAATATCTATATATTTTTTATATACGTAAGATTGCCCATATTTAACATCCTGATCTTTCTTAGAGAGAATTCCAATCTGAACAAAACGATCAATAACCCTTTGAGCTCCAGCCCTGGTATAGCCAGTCCACTCTTGCACATTAGAAACGTTCACAATGGGCTGTCCATAAAGTTTTGGCAGAATAATAACAGCGCTTTCTGATGCTCTAGTCCCTAATTTTTGTATCTTTTGTGTGTCCCCATCTCTTAATTTAGTGGTTTTCTCTACAGTAACAATCGCTTCTTGGGCGATTTCTATAATTCCATCTAAAAAGAAATCCACCCAATCAAATATATTTCCATTATGATAGGCCATTAATTTTTCATAATATAATTCCTGATGGCGCTTAAAATATGAAGATAAAAATAAAACTGGTTTATCTAAAAATTTTTCTTTCCATAAATAAAAAGTAATAAGCATTCTTCCTGTTCGGCCATTACCGTCCAAAAAGGGATGGATAGTCTCAAATTGGGCATGAATTATGCCAGCTTTTATTAAAGTTAAAATTTCTTCATTAGAATATAAAAACTTTTCCAAATCAGCTAAAGCAATTTTCATTTCTTCAACTGGAGGTGGAACAAAACGAGCGTTATCCGGACGGGTGCCGCCAATCCAATTTTGAGTTTTTCTAAATTCCCCTGGATCAGAAAACTGGGTAGCCCGAGCTTTATCCATTAATTTTAAGTGTAATTCTCTAATAAAGCGAAGAGAAATTGGGAAATTATCATCCTTAACTCTTTTCATTCCAAAATTAAGAGCCTTAATATAATGCAAAATATCATCAACATCTTGTGGGACATTAACGTTTATTTTTGCCTCAGCCTCAATAGCGTCAACCATAGTAGCTTTAGTTCCTTCAATTTGACTAGAAGAAGCGGCATCTTTTCGTATATACATCCAAAGAAAAAAATCGATATCGGGTAAAAGCTTAGTAATACCATCTAATTTTCCTAATAACCTCGTTGCTTGTTCATTTTTTTTAAGTATTGACGAATCAAAAGAAAACCCATCTTCCGGAGGGAATTTATTAGGAATAAAAGCTTTATATCCAGTTATTTGTTGTATATTTTTACCTATTTCTACTTTTTTCATAGTTTGTATCTATTAAATTTAAAATGTATACAAAGTATAGCAGTTTGTATACATTAAGTCAATAGATGTATACAAAGTAATAAATTTACAATTCCCTATTAAAAGCTTTTTTCAATATAGACTTCTTTAGCTCCTCTAAATCGGCTAATTTTTGTTTATAGATTACTTCTTTTTTTTGTTTCGGCGGATAGTTTATCCAGTTTCGCGACGATTAATTTTTTTTCCAGTAATGTTGGTAATGGAATTATAACGCTAGAAACTAGCCCGATATTCAAATTTCTTACCGTGGATCCTGCTGCACGAACATTTGATAATAATCTTTAAAATTCGGTTTAGCGATTATAACGGTTTTTAAATTAATATTTTTAAAAATACTTTCTATACTATGAAAATTGTTTTTTCCAACAAAACAAAATCATTATTTATTTTATTGTTAGATAAAAACGCCGACAAAGAACCCATGGTAACGGACGCTGCTGACTGCGAAAATAGCGTTCTATAAAAAACTAGTTTGACATTAATATTTTTCATAACTTTTTCGTCTTTTAACCTTGGAAAATAGCGTGTTTTTGTATAACTAACTTCATCCGAAGAATATTTAAATAAAATATTATTACCAACTCTAACCTGCTTTTTGGTAACTTTAATATTAGCATCACTAATCTTTCTTAGTTTGGTTTGTAATTTCTGTTCAATTGTTTTTATAACTCTTCCCATATAGCCTAACTATCATTCTTTTTAATAACTTCCAAAGACAAGACATTTTTTAATTTATCTATATTAGAATAACTTAACCGCAAGGCTTGATTATCCTTTAGCTCCTGAACCAGGTATCCGTATTTCTGTTTAAACTCATCAACCTCTGCTTTTAGCTCTTCTGTATAATGCGGATATATAACCATATTTGTCAGATTTAATCCCTCTAGATTACGTAAACCAACATCATTAGAATCGCCTTGACTTCCCCATCCAGCTATTTCTATACTTGGCCCAGCAATTATACTGCCAGCGCTAACACCGACATAGATACTTCTACTACTTCTAACAGAATTCACGATAAATTGATCTAAACCTGTTTTTTTAATTCTATCTAAATACACAAATGTATTGCCACCACAAACATATATTACATCATATTCTCTGTCTGTATTAAACTTTGCTTCTCTCAATTCAAAGACATCTATGTCAGTAACTCCAATTTTTGCCAACTCATCTTTTGTCTTTTGTAAATAAAAAGCATCAGATTCATTATCTTGAACTGAAATTACTAAAAATGAAGTTGTGTCAGAATCTTTTTTCAAGATAACTTTCTTAAAACGCTCTGCTACATAACTATCTTCAAGCCCATTTGATGTTAAGTATAATGTCATATTATTTAAATTATAATACAATTATAGCATTTTAATTGTTATCCAGACCAGAATTGGGATTCGAATTGGGATTCGAACCAAAAATAACCTTTATTTATTAGTCTTTTAACGTGTTTGACATAAATAAAAGAACTCAGCATAAACTGAGTTCTTTTATTTTTTAGTAATACTAGACTACTCCTGTCGGTCTACTACACCAAAAATGTGTTGGCTCTAAGACTGGGACGCGAACGGGTCTCTCGAACCATGCCCATCCTTCGGTAAAATGCTATTCAGTCGCCATTATAATTTTCCCACATTTATCTTTATATTGGCTTATAATATCAAAAATATTGTCTATTTTAGGTTCTCTAGCAATGATTTCTTCTCCGTTTTTAAATGTCGCGGTAACTTCCAAAGCATGGGTTTGCATAACTGATTTTATTTCACAGTTTGAAACAGCTTGCTTTATCAAATTCCAATTATACATATTGGTAAAGGCATAATGTTCTGCCTTTGCAATCAATTCATCCACTTCAAGATCAAATATTTTCTGTTGGACATCATCGGAAAATATTTTTTTAATATCTTTGGTGTAATCAGATCCATCGCCTGGGGCTTCGTAAGAAAATTTATTTAAATCATAATAAGACAACTCATTGGGATAATCTATTTTAGCTGGACCAGATGAACCACTTACTGTTACAAGCTTACCATCTTCAATTATATATTCCCCACAATATGCCCAAATATATAATGGAAATAATTCTTGATCTGGTTTTATATTTTCAATCGTACAAAAATTGTGACTGTCTTCTCTGTTTTTCCAACTGAAATGTTTTTGACTTAATAAGTATCTTTCTATGGCTTGTTCTCTTGGTGTTGGGTTGTAAGCTGTATTTATTTTATCTGTTACTTGGGTTAAAGCATTGACACAGAATTGTTTTGAATGACAACTTAAATAATTTGAGATAACTGTTTCACCACAAAGAGAGCAGGCTTGATATTCTAAGCACTCAGATTCATTTAATTTTTCACAAGCATCTTCATCTACAAAATCATTGTTTTGCAAAGATATAAGTATTCCGGGAATTATACCTATTAAAATCAGTGCTATTCCTAAAATCAAATAGATTTTATTAAATTTGTTTTGTTTTTTCTTTTGGATAAAATAGATGATCAATCCTACTGCTCCTAAAATTAAAAATAATAGTGATGTTGGTATTGGCATAAAGTTATATTAATAAATTTTTTAATCTCTAATTAATCTTAGTGTTATTATTCGTAAAAACATAAAAAAATAGAGCATTTATTATAACAAACAACAAAGAAAAAATAATAGAAAATGCTATAAAACTTTCTTCTAAACTTTTTTGTAATGCCCAAATATTTATACCAATAAATATTATTCCAATTATTGCATTGATAGAAATGTTTATTAAAACTATTTTTTTCATAAGTATATTTTTAATTTCTATAATTCATCATAATGATTTACAATCCCAGAATTTTTACCTGAAATAACTTCCATATTACCAGCAACATACACATTTAATCGACTGGTATTAACAGCATTAATTACCGCTTGTTCTGCTATAAGTTTATCCATTTCAATCCAGCAGTCGCCTGAATCTATTATCAAATTCTTAGCCGAACCTATTAAATTAATGATACCACCATTAGCATCTAATTTCAATGTATCTGCCACTTTAACATTACCCTTTATATTATTAAACCTATGAGTCAATTTTATTTCTAAATTATCAACTTTTAAATTTTCTAATTCGATATTAGCACCTTCATTTTCTATTTTTTCAACATCTGGCATAGTTATTTCTATCACTAGGTGCTTAGTTCCTGCTCGAAACAAAATATTTCTGTTTTCTGCAGTCCAAGTATCAGTATTAAAAAATGTTTCTAATTCCGATCTTTTTATATTCAAGGTATTATCAATTTTTGCAAATTCTAACCCAACCTGATCATACTCACTGCCCTTAATTAAAATATCGAAATCATCACCCTGTTTAATTATTACATCATCAAATTCAACATAAGGCGAGATATAAATTTTTTTAAAATCCTTAATATCAACATGACTCTCCCGAATATCCGCTTTCATTTCCGCTGTTTTAACATTAAATTCAGATGTTATATAAGTTGCTAACAGTGAAAAAATCACAAGGAAAGTGTAAAAATATATTCTCAGTCGTAAAGCGAGTTTTCTATTAACAAATTTTTTTTCTAAAAATAATTTCAATCCCCAATTAGCCAAAAACGTCAGAGGGATAAGAATAATTGCCAAAGCCGATACCAGCAATAAATAATACAAAACAACTCCAAGTATTTCTATAAGCCTGAAATCAGCCATTACCCAATTAAGCAAAGAACTTGAGGGATTAAAAAATAATATAAAAAATACGATTACGGAAGTTAATGTTCCTAATACCCCGATACTTAAAAATATCCACCCAAATATTTTCCTGAGAGCTATGGTTATTTTTGAATTAGGATATTTTTTAAATTGCTCTGAGGTACCTCTTATAACCAATCCGATTAATCCACCCACCAAACTTAAAACAATAAAAGGTAAAAACATATTTAATAAAGCGTAGTAATCAAATGATGGTTTATACAAATAAAAATGGCGTGAATATTCGACAAGATAAGTGACTAAAACAATGGCCATATTATTAATTACAGTTCCAGTCAAAAGAACCGGCAAAAACTCCCAACTTCTATTTTTATCTTGAACTAATATTAACAAAATACCTCCCACAAAAGGTAGTAAAAGCATAATAAAAATAACTGGCAAATAACCAAAGAAAATATTGTCTAACCCACCAGGCAACATATTTAATACTATTGTAATAACTATAGTAAAAATAAAAATGTAAAAAAGTTTTTTCATATAGTAAAATTTAATCCCAAGTATTTAAACCACTTCCAGATAAAGGAATTGTGTCACCTAAATATTTTGGTTTTGAATTAAAAACAACATTTAACCACGCTTTAACTTTAGCTAAAACCTCTCTCCTATTTCTAGCATCCTCACCATAATATCTCTGTAAATCAGCACTAACACCACAAGTATCTATTTCTAATTTATCAGCTATATATAAAGCTCTTGGTAGGTGAAAATCTTGTGTTACAACAATTAATGAGTCGGCTTGAAATATTTTCCTAGCTCGATACAAGCTATCATAGGTATCAAAACCAGCGTGATCCAAAAATATATCTTCTGGTTTAATATTATTTTCCAACAAATATTCTTTGGCAGCATTTACCTCGTCATAATCGACTCGTCCATGGTCTCCACTAACTAAAATTTTATCCACCTTACCTATGTTATATAACTCAATGGCTGTTTTAACTCTATCTTTAAAAATATCACTCAAACTTCCATTATTCCAAACTTTAGCGCCGAGAACTAAGGCAGCTTTCTTATGGGTATTATCCAGATCACATAAATTATTACCGATTCTATTAATATTGATATTAACTGCATAAATAAAACCCATTAAAACTATTATGCAAATAATAAATATAGTTAATATTTTCTTCATAAACTTTACCAATAAATAACATTCTCACTATCTGACCAAAATACATATTCATATCTATCTTTAGACAGTCTATTGTTTTGTTTAATAATTTTGCCTTTTTCTAAATCAAAAATAAATAAAGTCCAATATTCATTTACTGTATCATAATCAATTGATTCAATCTTTGCTTCAATAGCTAGCCTGTTACTGTTAGGAGAAAAGACAATATTATTAAAATCAAGCAATCTTGTTTCTTCAAAATGGGTAATAAAATACCCATCATTTATAGAAGTCAGATCAATTAATCTTAAACTTAAATTTTGATTATTACAACTAGAATCTATTTCTGTGTCTGGTCTAACGGGTGGATTTTTAACGCACTCACTTTCTAAAAAAACTACCTTTTTTCCGTCTGCTGATTTAGCAACCAATTTACCTTTAGTTGGTAGCTCTATTGTTTTTCTAGTTTTAAAATTTAAATAATAATTAGTAAACGGTCCGTTATATAATTTAGAATCCTTTGGATATTTCCATACCGATCCAATTAAGGTTTCTTCACTTAGCGGCACCAGAATTGGATCAATATAGTATGTATAAAAACCCAAAGAATCTTTAATCTCCTCATTTTTTATTATCCTAGTCCAGCCAACACCAAAATCTGTACCCTCTCCTATGTGGTCAAAAGAAAATATATCATCATATTTATCAATATTGAAAATAGATGGTTCATTTAAACTTAAAATCTGTCCTGATAAATTATTAAACTCATTATCAATATCATCAAGCTTATTTTGTATATGACAATTAAAATATGGCGGTTGTGTTAGACAAGCATCACCACGTTTAAACCAGTAGATAAAAATAGCAACTATTACTAATATTATTATGGCTAAAATTATACAAATTTTTCTTTTCATATTGTTCATTATACCTTATTTAAGACAAACAAAAAACACCTCTAGAGGTGTTTTTTGAAAATATATACTATTTCTTCCAAACATTCTTAGCAAGTTTCCAACAATATTTTGCAATAACAAGCACAATAAACAGATAAATAATATATTGTAGAATTAGGAATAACAGTGACACTAAGTTAATAGTAATATCTTGTGCGACTGTGTTAATATCTCTAACAAAAGATTTAACTGCTGTTTTCCATGAATCTTTTAAATTTTGTCCATCAATAAACTTATTTTCTACCACATACACATTAAAATATGTATATTCTAACCTATCAAGCTGTTCCGCTTTAGATCTATTAATTCTTTCCAATTGTGCGTTTATATTTATCTTCTCCTGAGTTAATCTTTCAATAATTCTAATTTTACTATCAATAATTTTAGCTAGACTTTCTACATCTTGAGTTCTAGTGGCTAAGTCTGTAATATCGTCATAAGCACTAACTGCATTATTTAAAGTTTCCTCAATAGAAGCCATTTTCTTTTCTAATATTTCTACTTCGCTGGTGTAGTCGTCAATTAATCTTTTAATGGTATATGTATTTTCATTTAACTCTTTAGGATCTAGTTCTTCGATGATAGCTAATATCTTATCAACGCTATCGTGCTTAACTTTAAAATTATAGTTACAGCTTCTTTCGTATTCACTAGCATTTTCAAAAATTACATCTTCACGTGATTTTAGATCAGCAACCTTAGTGCAAGTATCTGCCAAATGACGGGTTTCAATATTTGCACCATATTCAGTGACTTCGAAATCTTCAGCATCATCACCAGTTGTAGCTGTATTGTCCATTGGGGGCATGGACGACTCTGGAGCTATTACATTTCTTAAGGATAATCCGATTGAACCACCAGATTCACCGTAGTCCATATTTTTCATGGTGTATTCCTCGTCATCCATATCAAATATGGCATCTTGCGTGACCATGCTTCTGCTATTAGGCCCAGGAGATAAAGAACTGAAAGAAGATCCGATTAAACGAAAAGCTAATGTAATTACAATAATTACCACTAAGGCTAACCCAGCAATTTTAAAAATATTGGCTGGTTTTAAATTAAGATTGTTTGGAAATTGCATATAAGTTTCAATTATTAATTGATAAATGTATACTTTATATTATATCAGATTTTGATAAAAAATAACATTTAT
>Ga0265294_10001403_pt1 | contig 32445 bp, 20 predicted proteins | sample MunlanPumphouse3_FD_192504 | JGI IMG/M metagenome (GOLD analysis project Ga0265294, IMG submission 192504) | Groundwater microbial communities from a municipal landfill in Southern Ontario, Canada - Pumphouse #3 | ecosystem: Environmental > Aquatic > Deep subsurface > Groundwater | place...
GAGATCTTCGATGCAATCATTAACAAATCGGATAATCTGGCTCACTTTATCAACTTTTATGAACTAAAATTGGCAAGTTAGCAACTTGCGAAACTTGAATCATTAATAATACAATTTCATTGTTACCACCAAAATGTAAAGAAGTTTTTTTGCTAAGCAGAAAAAATGGAATGAAAAATAAAATAATAGCAGAAACCCTAAATCTTAATATTAAAACTGTTGAAAAACATATTACGAAAGCATTGTTGCTAATCAGGAAGGCTTTAGAAGAGAAGGGGCATCTGGTTGTTTTAATATTATTTGATTTATTATTCAATAGATTTTAAAATCTTTAAGCTAGCTTGTTGATTAAAACTCTAATTAATTATGTTAAAATTAAATTATAAGGTAGGGTATTTTTAGATTTATTCGTGTTACATAATGAAGAGCCTAAAAATACTTAAAAAATATCTATAATGGAAGATATCGATTTACTAATTGTGAAATATTTAGATAATGAGGCAACCTTTGATGAGAAGGCAATGCTTGAAAATTGGATAAATTCTTCTCAAGATAATAGACATTATTTCATCAGAATGGTAAAAGCATGGGAGAATTCTCATATTTATCTTCAAGATGAAACCATTGCCGAGGAACGCTTTTTCCGTTTCGGGCAATTACTTCGTAAAAGGAAAACTCGCAGATTAGCCTATAGCTTATCTGCCGTAGCTGCAGTTGCATTGTTGGTGCTTGTAATTCGCTTTTTTGTTCCTGCACAAAATGTTTTATTATTATCGGAAGCTACTATTGATCAGAAAAAAGAGATTGTTTTGCCCGACGGATCAATCGTTTGGCTAAATAAAAACAGCTGTATTAAATATCCGAAAAATTTTAAATCGAATAGAGAAGTATTTCTGACAGGAGAAGCATTTTTTGATGTAACCAAAAAAAATGGGAAACCTTTTACCGTAAAAACTGAAGAACTTACTGTACAAGTTTTAGGTACACGGTTTGTGGTTACGGATTACATTGAAGGGAAAACTGCAGAAGCAGTGCTGGAAACCGGAAAGATTAAACTGAAAGTACAAGAAAAAGGAGAAGAATTTACGCTCCAACCCGGTCAAATGGTCACTCACAATAATGAGAATGGTAAGACTCAGTTGCAAACAGTAGATACACATCATTTTACGGGCTGGATTAATAATAGTCTAGTATTTGAAAATACTCATATGAAAGATGTAATCACTCAACTTGAGAAATGGTATGGTATCAAAATCGAATGTAAAAATGATGCTATTCTACAAACACCTGTTACAATTACTGTTGATAAAGAAACCAAAGAAGAAGTACTAAATACACTTCAGATAGTTGTACCTTTTATCTGGGAAGAAAAACCAAATCAAGGAGAAAAAGCTTCGATTATCTCTATTTTTCCAACAGAATAATTATAGAAACTTAATTTTAATGTATAACAACAATGATAATTTTATTTCTGAACTGAAAAAATTTAAATCACTAGAAAACAAAAATATGTACGAAAAACTAAAACAAATGAAATGTAATGAGCAATTTGTAAGAGACTTTCGATCTCTTATACGACTTGGCATTCTTGTCCATGTATTATTGTGTTGTATAATAACACCCGTAAAAGCATCTGGACAAATTGACTTAGCTTCTTTGAAGCTTAAAAATGTGAAAATGATTGACGCGATTAAGGCTGTTGAAAAAGCTTCTAATTACAAGTTCGTTTACAACAACAATGAAGTGGACTTGGATCGGGAAATTACAGTAAATACCGTAAACAAAGACGCGGAAACCATTGTGAGAGAAATTTTTGCTGGTTATAACATTATTGTCGAAAACAATACAGTTATAGTATCGCCGGCTAAAACTTCAAACAATAATTTAAATACCAGTCAACAGCCTTCACTTAAAAGAACTATTACCGGAAAAGTAATTGATGCTGAAAATGATGAACCTTTAATCGGTGTGACTATACGTTTAAAAGGCACAAGTACTGGTGTTGTAAGTGATATTGACGGAAACTATACCATTACTATCAATAACAAAAATGATGTTTTAGAGTTCTCTTATATTGGATACTTGGAACAGGAAATAGAAGTTGAAAATTTAGCAATCATTGATGTTGAAATGAAAACAGACAACACACAATTGGATGAAGTGGTTGTTGTTGGTGCAGGTGTTCAGGAAAAAGTAAGTGTGACCGGTGCTATCACCAGTGTTAAAGGTTCAAGTCTTAGAATGCCATCATCTTCATTGACTAATGCCTTTGCCGGACAATTAGCGGGTGTGGTTTCTATGACAACCAGTGGTGCTCCAGGTGCAATAACCGATTTTTATATTCGTGGTATCAGCACTTTTGGAGGTAGAGCAACACCACTAATTATGTTGGATGATGTAGAAATTAGTGCTAGCGATCTAAATAATATTCCTGCAGAATCAATTGAAAGTTTTTCAATTCTAAAAGATGCTTCAGCAACTGCTATCTATGGATCTAGAGGAGCAAATGGCGTTATGCTTGTTAAAACGAAAACAGGTAATCAAAATGAACGTACAAAAATTAATATTACTTTGGATAATTCTTTTAATTCACCAATGAATTTTCCTGAATTCGTTGATGGAGCAACTTGGATGGAGCTATACAATGAAGCTCTTCTTTCAAGGTCACCCAAAGCCAACCCAAGGTATTCTCAGGAAAGAATTGATGCAACACGCTCTGGAGTAAATCCTAATGTTTATCCTGATGTGAATTGGAAAGATGTTATTTTTAAAGATTTGGCAATGAACCAAAGAGCAAACTTAAATGTACAAGGTGGTGGATCAAAAGCTACTTATTTTATGAGTGTTCAAACAAATCATGATACTGGCTTATTAAATACTCGTAAGGTACATTCATGGGATAATAATATCAATAACTGGGGGTTTAATTTTCAAAATAATATCTCTTACAAACTTACTCCATCTACAACAATGGATTTGCGAATAAATACGCAAATACGTCAAAATCATAGTGGAAACTATAATTCAGCAGATTTGTTTGGAAAAATGCAATCAGCAAATCCAATTAATTTCCCTGTCACTTTTCCAGAACAAGAAGGCGATAAACACATTCGTTTTGGAAGTTCTGTACTTACCAGTAATTTTTATAGAGAAAATATTTATGCTACCATGTTAAATTCTTTTAAAGAAACAAGGGAAAGCACAATAAATACATCATTGAAATTATATCAAGGATTAGATTTTATCACCAAAGGGTTAAGTACTACATTTTTGGCAAATTTCAAAAATTGGTCATATAGTAATTACAATCGTTCTATAGAACCATATTTATATAGAGTTGTTTCCGATAGTTATGTTCCTGCAACAAATGAATATGAAATTGAAAGACTAGGAACATCAGGAACAGAATTTATCTCTCAATCAGATATATACAAAGATGGTGACCAGACATTTTTTCTTCAGGGAACCGTTGATTATCGTCGTCGCTTTGGCTTGCATGATCTTGCAGGTATGTTGCTTTATACACAACGTGAATATAAAAATAGTGTTCTTCCTCACAGAAATCAGGGTGTTTCTGGACGTTTCACTTATAATTACGATGATCGATATCTTGCAGAGGTAAATTTTGGTTACACAGGTACGGAACGTTTAGCTGAGGGTAAGCGCTTTGAATTCTTCCCTGCTATGTCGTTGGGATGGGTGTTAAGTGGAGAAGATTTTTTTGAACCACTAACAGATGTCTTTTCTTTCTTAAAGCTGCGTGGTTCTTATGGACTAATTGGTAGCGATGAAACAGGATTGTATGCAGGTGCTGCTCACTATCTTTATATAGATCAAGTAAACCTCTCATCAGGCGAAAATGGATTCACTACAGGCGAAAATCTTGGATATACTCTTTATGGTCCACAAATGATTAATTATGCTGTTCAAAATGCAGGATGGGAAAAAGTAAAAAAAATGGATATAGGTGTTGATATGGAATTATTCCGTTCACTTAATATTACAGCTGATTATTTCTACGACAGACGTTTTGATATATTACTTCAACGTGAAGCATGGCCGGAATCACTGGGATATTACACTGCAAAACCTTGGGCTAATAAAGGTAAAGTTGATAATTGGGGATTTGAAGTAAGTGCTAATTATCACCGTCAGTTTTCAAAAGATTTTTTAATGGAATTACGTGGAAACTTCACATATACTCAAAACAAAAATGTAGATGTTGATGATCCAGTTTACAGATATCCTTGGCAATCAAGTACATCAAAACCCCTAAGTCGTATTGAAGGATTTATAGCTGAAGGTTTATTTACTTCACAAGAAGAAATAAACAATAGTCCTACGCAGAATTTGGGAAGTACTCCAATTCCAGGTGATATTAAATACCGTGATATTACTGGTAATGGAATAATAGATGACGAAGACCGTACAATGATTTCAGAATATGGTGGTGTTCCCCGCATTCAATATGGTTTTGGGGTTAGCTTAAACTATAAGAAATTTGATTTCGGTATATTCTTTAATGGATCAGCAAAACGAAATATTATGACAGGATTAATGGCGCCATTTGGACAATCCGATAATAACGTTTTTCAATTCATAGCCGAAAATCGCTGGACTGTTGAAAATCCCAATCCTGATGCTCTCTATCCACGTTTAGGGTTATTGACCACTGAGACTGCAAACAATAGTCATGCTAGTACATATTGGATGAGAAATGGAGATTTTCTTCGTCTGAAAATGCTAGAACTCGGTTACAATTTTGATCACGGTCGAGTTTATTTAAGTGGTAACAATCTGGCAGTTTTTAGTCCATTCAAATTGTGGGATCCCGAACTTTCATGGAATTCTTATCCATTGCAACGTGTGTTTAACATCGGTTTACAATTAAACTTTTAAATTATCTAAAGACAATGAAACTTATAAATATAATAAAAAAGGCAGGATGCATTTTAATAATAACGATATTTGGTTTTACTTCATGTAATTACCTTGATGTTGTTCCTCCTGAACAAGCCAATCTGTCGGATGCTACAAAAGATTACAATTCAACACTCAGTTTCCTTTATTCATGTTATACAGGCGTCTCAAACCCAATGAACTATTCAACAATTGAAGCTGCTGCAGATGAATGGGTGTTACCTCCTTTATGGGGTGAAGTAATGCATAGAATGGTTTATGATAATATTACACCTCAAAGTGCAGGTGAATGGAGATGGGGTCAATATTATCGTTACATTGGTCAATGTCATCTATTTCTTGAACAACTTGAAAATGCAAAAGGTGTTACTGAATTAGAGAAAAAGGAATGGACTGCAGAAGTAAATTTTCTTTTGGCATATTACCATATGCAGGTTTTAACACTATACGGACCTTGTCCAATTACAGATAAGTATATTAAGATGGATGCAGATAATTCTGAATATCCGGGACGTTCACATTTTGATTATGTTGTTGATTGGATTGTAGAAAAAATGGATATTGCAGCAGAAACTCTTCCTGCTCAACGTCAACAAGATAAATGGGGAAGGGCAACTTCAACAATGGCTAAAGCATTAAAATCTAGGTTGTTGGTATACGCTGCATCTCCGTTGTGGAATGGAAATTTTCCTTATCCAGAATGGAAAAATGTGAATTATGAAACTCCGGGATATGGATTGGAACTGGTTAGCGGAGAATATGATCGTACAAAATGGAAACGTGCGTTAGAAGCTAACTTGGATGCTTTGAATTATGCCGAAAATACAGGTGGAAATGCTTTATATGAAGATATAACAATGAATGATCGTGAAGATGTTCCATTACCATTTGTTCCAGGTGTAAACCCTGAAACAGAAGAAGGTGAAACTTTCCTGGAAAAAGTATTATTAATGAGATATCTTGTCACAACTAGAACAACAGAAGGAAATGATGAAATTATTTGGGGACTTGCAAGTCAAGGAAACATGGTTAATGGTTCTATTCCTCATTTTATTCAATATCATAATAATGGAACTGTTATAGGTTATTATTCAGGTGTTTCGCCAATATTTAACACCTCAATATCAAATTTCTATACAAAAAATGGAAAGCGTCCTGCCAATGATCCTGATTTTGCTCAAAAAGAAACATGGTTACGTTCGGCAGGAATACCTGGACGTTCTGACATTATCACCTTTAATATTGATCGTGAACCACGTTTTTATGCTTGGTTTGCATTTGATGGTGGCGACTATGCATCTAAATTAGCTGATGGTTCTCCACTTAAAATTGAGCTGCGTAATGCAGAAAAACAAGGTTACAATCCAGCCAAATTTAACCGTGATAATAATGTAACAGGTTATTTCTCGCAGAAATTTATAATGCCGAATCTCTCAATTAGTAAATCTGATTCTTGGAATATTGAAAATAAACCAAGGACATTGATTCGTTTGGCTGAGCTGTATTTAAATGTGGCAGAGTGTTATGCTGCTTTAGGAGATGTTCCTAATGCAATTAAATATTTGAATGTGATTCGTGAAAGAGCTGGTGTGCCGGATTTAACGCCTGAAGATGTTACCAATGAAATGACTATTGTTGAATGGGTTCGCAACGAGCGATCTATTGAACTTTGGGGAGAAGGTCATCGCTATTACGATATTCGTCGCTGGATGACTGCACCTCAAACAATGGGACAAGGTATGAGATTAGGTTTAAATGCTTACGGAACATTGAATCCTACATTTGAAGAATTCAATACGGTTGTTCCTATAAATCAGCCATTTGTGTGGACAACTAGAATGTATTTACTACCTATTTTTCATATTGAGGTGTATAAAAATCCACAAATGATACAATCTCCGGGATATAATTAATTTAAGTAATAATAAATAGTGATGAAGAAAAAAATATTGTATATAATAATATGTTCGTTTTTATTATTGGGTTATTCTTGTGAAAATTATGACGAACTTATCCCTAAAGAATATGATAAAATTCTGTCTATGAAGGAAGTAGGGGAACAAAGCCTGGTACTTTATACTACGGGTGAAGATGGAACTTTTGAATTAACCATTATGAAAGGTGGTAAAACTCCCGAAACAAAAGCGCAAGCAGAAGTAAGAGTAATGAATGAAATTGAACTATCTGATTATTCCAAACTAGTAGGAAAAGAATACAAATTGCTACCTTCTTCTATGTATGAAATATCTAATCCTCAAGTAAACTTTGTTTCTGAAGAACGATATCAGAATAGAAGTATATTTTTTAAAACAACAGATATTAATATGCTTTTGGAAGCTGAACCTCAAATAAATTATGTATTACCTGTTATGCTTGTTAGTAATACTGATTCTGTGAATTCAGAAAAAAAACTTCTTATTTTGAAACCGAATGTTGTTGTTCCTGTTGTAACTTATGAAGAACTTGAATCAAGTGTAGCAGTAAGTGGAGACGGAGTTACATATGATTTCTATTTAACTCTTCCATTTGAAAGTTTATGGGATTTTGAAGCTACTGTGGAAGTTTATCCAATAGCAGCACCTTCTGATAAAATTTTACTGCCTTCATCCAACTATATTATTGAAAACGGTGGAGTTGTGTCTTTTAAGAAAGGTAGTAAAAAGAGTGAACCACTGAGTATTACGCTAAATAATGGAGACTTTTTTGGAAGTTCATATGTTATTCCAATCAAGATAACAGATATATCTTTACCTGGATTTGAATTCTCATCTAGCGTCTTTAAACTTTATGGAGCATTTAATAAAATTCCACTAACTGCCAGTATGTTATCAACGAATGCACAGGAAAACTCTGAAGGACCAATAGAAAACTTGATTGATGAAAATCCGGCGTCTTACTTTCACTCAGCCTATTCATATCCAGTTTCTGATACACTATATTCAAATAAATTTGAAAGAACCTATTACAAAATGTGGCTTTGATTATCAAAACCGTAATAATTATAATGGCAAACCTATGGAATTTAGAATTATGGTAAGTAGTGACGGTGAAACTTGGACAGAATTGGCGCACGTTGATTCAGATTTACCTACTACAGCAGGATCCAAATATTCATCAGCATTTTATACAGCATCACAGCCATTCTCATATTTTAGATATGTGGTGTACAAGACCAATTCGGGAAGTTCACCTACGTTTTTTAATATGGCAGAATTCACACTGTTTGGTAAATAAAGAAAGAGCTTGTTTTATTTAAAGTTCTTAAAATTATTTCTTAACTTTGTGGCAAAAGTGATGTTAATTTTAATTTCTTTATCGGAAATAAAATTGTTTCCGATAAAGAAATTTTAATATAGAATAAAAATTCAATTATATAATTTAAAAACAAGTTTATGAAGAAATTGATTAATTTATTGATGGTTGTAGCCCTACTGTTTACGGCTTGTAACTCATCAAAAATGTCCCAAAAAAATGAATATAAAGCTTTTCAGCCTATTCAAACAAATGTACCGGAACGTCCTGTAGGACAAAAACATGTATTAGGGCTTACAACTCCAAAAATTGAGACAGTTCGTGTTGGTTTTATTGGATTAGGTATGCGAGGTCCAGGTGCGGTGGATCGTTTTATTAATATTCCAGGTACTGAAATTGTAGCTTTGTGTGATATATATGCTGAAAGAGTAGAAAATTCGCAAAAGATTCTTGAAAAAGCTGGTTTACCTCGTGCAGCAGAATATAGCGGCAGTGAAGATGCTTGGAAAAAACTATGTGAACGTGATGATATTGATCTTGTTTATATTGTAACAGATTGGAGAAATCATGCTGAAATGATGATTTATGCGATGGAACATGGCAAACATGTAGCATGTGAGGTCCCTGCTGCAATGACTTTAGATGAAATTTGGAGTGTTATTAATACTGCTGAAAAAACGCAAAAACATTGTATGCAATTAGAAAATTGTGTGTATGATTTTTTTGAATTAACAACACTTAATATGGCGCATCAGGGACTTTTTGGCGAAGTTCTACATGCTGAAGGCGGCTATATTCATAACCTTGCTGAATTCTGGGAATATTATGAGGGAGATTGGCGAATGAAATATAACAAAGAATTCCGAGGTGATGTTTATGCTACTCATGGAATGGGTCCAGCTTGCCAAGTGTTGGATATTCATCGTGGTGACAAAATGAATTATCTAGTATCAATGGATAATAAACCGGTAAATATTCCTGAATATCTGATTGCAAAACGAGGTATGAGTCCTGATAGTGCTTACAATTTTCAAAATGGTCAAAATACAATGACAATAATACGTACGGAAAAAGGAAAGACCTTACATATTCAGCATGATGTTTCTTCTCCTCGTCCATACAGTCGTATGTATCAAGTGAGCGGCACCAAAGGTTTCGCTCAGAAATATCCGATAGAAGGATATGCACTTGAAGGCAATGAATTGAAAGATGGAAATCCTGATCTTGAGAATTTAAATGCTCATGCTTTTGTTTCAGAAGATATGAAAAATGAGTTGATGCAAAAATATAAACACCCAATTCATCAAGAATTGGAAGAAATTGCGAAGAAAGTTGGAGGTCACGGAGGTATGGACTTTATCATGGATTATAGACTTGTTTATTGTCTTAAAAACGGTCTTCCACTCGATATGGATGTATATGATCTAGCTGAATGGTGTTGTTTAGGAGAATTGAGTCGTATTTCAATGGAAAACAATAGTGCTCTCGTTGCTATTCCAGATTTCACAAGAGGTCATTGGGGTGATATTAAAGGATATAGACATGCTTTTGCAAAGTAAGAGTTTATAGTATATATTAAAAGGTCGCTTTTCGCGACCTTTTAATATGATAATTAATAAATAATAGTAAGAATTCGATTTTTATCGATTAAACAATAAATGAGAGCTCTTTATATGCATTTATTATTCATTTTTTTTAATATCATGTTTCATACATTTCAAACATTTTGCAAACGGTATTAAATATTATTTTATTTATAAAGATTATTGTATAAATTTTGGTTTTTCATTACTAAAAAACTTATATTTGTAGAAAGTTAAATAAAAATAGATTAAAATGAAACCAACTCTTTTTGTACTAGCTGCAGGAATGGGCAGTCGTTACGGAGGTCTTAAACAATTGGATGGAGTCGGCCCTAGTGGTGAAACAATCATGGATTATTCAATTTATGACGCTGTAAATGCTGGCTTTGGCAAACTAGTTTTTGTCATAAGAGATACTTTTGAAAATGATTTTCGTGAAAAAATCGTAAAGAAATATGAGAAAAAAATACCAGTTGAGCTGGTGTTCCAAGATATAAACAATTTGCCGGAAGGGTTCACTGCTCCCGAAGGAAGAGAAAAACCATGGGGTACAAATCATGCTGTTATGATGGGAAAAGATGTCATTAATGAACCTTTTGCTGTTATTAACGCTGACGATTTTTATGGACGTGAGAGTTATAAAGTGCTTTGTGATTTCCTTACAAAATTGGAAAATGCAAATGATGAATATTGCATGATTGGATATCGTGTAGGAAATACTTTATCAGAAAGTGGAACTGTTGCACGCGGTATTTGTGAGACAGATATTGAAAGTAATCTAACCGGAGTAGTTGAACGTACACAAATAAAACGAATTGACGGGGTTGTAAAATATAACGATGAAAATGATCAATGGATTGAAATCGATGATAATGCACCGGTTTCAATGAATATGTGGGGCTTTACTCCTGATTATTTCAAATATTCTGAAGACTATTTTGTGAATTTCTTAAAAGAAAATGCAGATAACCTGAAAGCAGAATACTTTATTCCATTGTTAGTTAATGATTTGATTATTGAAAATAAAGTTAATGTTAAGGTTCTTGATACACCTTCTAAATGGTTTGGGGTGACTTATGCCCAAGATCGACCTGAGGTGGTTACAAAACTACAAAAACTTGTTGATGACGGAGTTTATCCTTCTCCTTTGTGGTAATTACGTTGTTTGAATTAACAATAAACCAATGGTTATAATAGATATCATTGTTATTCTTCTACTTATTGTCCTTAATGGTTATTTCGCTCTTTCTGAAATAGCTGTTGTTTCTGCAAAAAAAACAAAACTTGAAGCAGAACGAAAAAAGGGTAGTAAGGGAGCAGAAATGGCATTACAGCTTAAATCTGATCCCGATAATTTTCTATCGGCAGTTCAAGTTGGAATAACTTTGATTGGCATTATAAATGGTGCATATGGTGGAGCAACTCTTTCTGTATATGTCGAACCTATTTTTAAAAGATTTACATGGTCCGAACCTTATGCTTATACTATTTCTTTGGTGATTGTTGTTTTTTTAATAACTTATGTATCGATAGTAATTGGTGAATTAGTACCTAAAACAGCTGCACTAAATAATCCTGAGAAAGTGGCAGTGGCGGTTTCTCGTTCGATAAGTATAGTTAGTATTATATTTTATCCTTTTGTTAAACTATTGGCTATTTCAACAAGTTTCTTAAACCGACTTATCGGATTGAAACCAAAAGAAGATAGTGTAACAGAAATGGAGTTAAGAGCAATGTTGAAAAATGCTTCTAACGAAGGGGTAATTGATCTTGAAGAGAATATTATTCATGAACAGATATTTTATTTTTCTGATAAAAGATCAATTCACATTATGACTCATCGAACTGAAGTGGAGTGGGTAGATATTTCAGAAACGAAAGAAGAATTGATTAAAGAACTTCTTGAGACTAAACACAGTAAAATTTTAGCTTGCAATAACCGGATTGATGATTTTGTGGGGGTTATTTCAATGCGAAATTTCTTAATGAAGCTTACAAAAAAAGAAGATTTTACAATCGATGAATTGATTTTTGAGCCATTGATTGTTCCGGCTACTTTACGCGCTCAAAAAGTGCTGGAATCGATGAAGAAAAATCGACAATTTATGGCCGTAGTAGTTGATGAATATGGTAGTCTTGAAGGAATTATAACACTACATGATATTTTTGAAAATATTCTAGGATCTATTCCGGAAGAAACTGATACAGATACGGATCCTCTGATTTTTATGAGAAATGATTATTCTGCATTGATTAGTGGTGAAGCTCCCATAGAGTTAATTTCATATCTGGATGAAGATTTTATCGTTGATTTTGATGAAATTGATTATTCTACAGTTGCAGGTTTTGTATTTTCTTGTCTGAACAAAATTCCAAGCGTGGGTGACCATTTTGTATTTGGAGATTTATACTTTGAAGTGATGGATATAGATAATAATAGAATTGATAAAGTACTAGTAACTAATATTAAAAAGGAAAAAGAGGACAGTATCAAAAGTGATCAAATGGAATGATAATAGCGGATGATAAAGAATAATTATTTAAATTTGTAAATATTAATCTAAACAACAGTTAATTAGATAGTTTTTGAATTAAAAGAATGAAAAAGATGTTTTATAACATATTAAATTATTATGATCTATTAAAAAGTAAGTGTTACATTTACACCGATTTTAAAAGATCCAGTCTTCATACTTATTTTTAAACACCAAGAACGGAATGAAAAAAACAGTAGGTATATCCGGTTTGCAAGTTGCTTTATTTGAAAAAAATGTTGACGGTAAGCAAACCGGATTGTACACTCTCACTAATTCAAGTGGGAGTGAGTTAGAAATCACAAATTATGGCGCCAAAATTGTTTCAATAATGGTTCCTAACAAAAACGGTAATTTTACAGACATTGTGTTAGGACATCCATCTATTGAAGAATATTTGAAATCAGAAGAACCTTATTTCGGAGCAGTTTGTGGACGAACAGGCAATAGAATTGCAAAAGGTAAATTTACTCTTGATGGAAAAGAGTATTCACTAGCTGTTAATAATGGCCATAATTCACTTCACGGAGGAATTAAGGGTTTTAATGCTGTTGTATGGGATGTAGTAAATGTGTCTGATAATTGTATTGAATTACATTACTTATCAGTTGATGGAGAAGAATGTTTTCCTGGAAATTTAGATGTTTCTGTAACTTATACGATTACTGATGAAAATGAAGTGGTTATAAGTTATCGTGCAACCACGGATCAGGCAACCATAATTAACCTCACAAATCATACTTATTTTAATTTGTCGGGAGAGGGTGATCCATACATTGGAGATCATGTGCTTACTATTCATGCCGATACTTATCTGCCAACAGATGAAACTGCTATTCCTTATGGTCCTGCAGAATCAGTAAAAGGTACACCGATGGATTTCACAACGCCTCATGCAATTGGGGAACGTATTAATGATGATTTTGAGCAACTCCATTTTGGGAAAGGGTACGATCACACATATGTATTAAATAAAAAATCCCCAAATGAATATGCATATTTCGGGGTTTGTGAATCACTTAAAACAGGAATTGTTATGGAAATGTTTACAGACCAACCTGGTGTTCAAGTATATACGGGCAATTGGATGACGGGCAATTTCGCAGGAAAAAATGATAAACACTATCCGGAAAGATCGGCAGTGTGTTTTGAAACTCAACATTATCCCGATAGTATTAATAAACCTGATTATCCCTCGATTGTTCTTCGACCGGGTGAAGTTTTTAATTCATTTACTACTTATAAATTTAACGTTAATAAATAGACAGTTTAATTATTATATTACAAATAAACAAATAAAAAAACTTATGACTACAACAACTAAAATTGAAAAAACAAATTATGCATTACCAATAGCGGTGATGTTTCTTCTTTTCTTCATGATCTCTTTTGTTACAGGATTACAAAATCCTTTTGGAGTAATTGTAAAAGATCAATTCGAGGCAAGTAATTTTATGTCTCAATTAGGAAATGCGGCTAATTTTATAGCTTATGCTTTCATGGGAATTCCTGCAGGAATCATTCTACAAAAAAAAGGTTATAAATTTACTTCTCTAACTGCTGTGCTTGTAGGTTTTATTGGAGTTTCAATAACTTTTCTTTCAGGTATAACAGAAAGTTTTGGAGTATATTTAACAGGTGCATTCATCTCTGGTTTCTCAATGTGTATGCTTAATATTGTTGTTAATCCAATGCTTAACACTTTAGGTAGTGGTGGAAACAAAGGTAATCAGCTAATCCAGTTTGGAGGAGCAATCAACTCTATCGGCGCAACTATTGCTCCTGTATTAGGTGGTTATTTGATTGGAAACGCAGTTAATAAAACTATTCAGGATGCAAACCCAGCGTTATATTTAGCTATGGGTATTTTTGCTTTTGCTTTTATAGTATTGTTAGTAGTTAAAATTCCGGAACCAGGATTGGCAATCACAAAAAATCAACCAAAGAAAACAACTAAAGATAAACATAGTGCTCTTTCTTTTCGCCATTTTATTTTTGGTATAATCGCCATTTTTATTTATGTTGGTGTTGAAGTTGGAATTCCAAATATGGCAAATCTTTATATGACTACAGCTAATACAGGTAATATTGGTAGTGGTTTAAATATCGCTACAGGTGTTGCTGGATCAATCGTAGGAGCATATTGGTTATTAATGCTCGCTGGTCGTTTATTAGGAGGTATTTTAGGTGGAAAAATTTCAAGTAAAGTTATGTTGGCAACCGCATCATCTTTAGGTATATTGCTTGTTGTAGTTGCTGTGTTTATGCCAATAGAACCTTCAATTAATATGTTTGGAGCAGTTGTTCCTGCAAAAATATTATTACTTGTTTTATGCGGACTTTGCACTTCTGTTATGTGGGGCAGTATCTTTAATCTTGCTGTGGAAGGTTTGGGTAAATATACAGAAATGGCATCTGGTATCTTTATGGTAATGGTTTGCGGTGGCGGTTTATTACCTCTATTGCAAGGTGCACTTGCTGACAACGTAGGATTTATTAACAGCTATTGGTTGATCGTTGTTGGATTTGCCGCACTTTTATTATATGCAGTAGTTGGTTCTAAGAATGTCAATACCAATATTGTAACTACTGATGAGAAAGCTTAATTTGAAGAGATTCTTTAAAGTGTAACTTGAACAGAAAACAGATTTTTAAAAAAATAATGTTATAATGACAAAAGATCAAGTAATAAAAATATATCAAGATAAATTTGGAATTGAAACACCTGAAGTTTATGCGTCTCCCGGACGCATAAACCTAATAGGAGAACATACAGATTATAATGGCAGTTTTGTGTTTCCAGGTGCTATTGATAAAGGGATGATTGCTGCAATTAAATTGAATGGCACAGAAAAGGTTCATGTATATGCAATAGACTTAGATGAATATACAGAATTTGGATTGAATGAAGAGGATGCTCCAAGTCAAGGTTGGGCTAAATACATTTTTGGCGTATGTCGCGAAATCATAAAAAGAGGTTATAAGATTGAGGGTTTTGATACAGCATTTTCCGGAGATGTTCCATTAGGTGCAGGAATGTCTTCATCTGCTGCTTTAGAAAGTACGTATGTTTTTGCTCTAAATGATATGCTTAATTTGAATATAGATAAATTTGAATTGGCAAAAATTGGACAAAAAACCGAGCATAATTATGTGGGTGTAAATTGTGGAATAATGGATCAATTTGCATCAATATTTGGTAAAGCAGGTCATTTAATTAGGTTAGATTGCAAAACTTTGGATTTTGAATATTTTCCTTTCGACCCACAACCACATGGATATCGGGTAGTACTTTTAGATACAGTAGTAAAGCATGAATTAGCATTGTCTGCTTATAATAAAAGACGTGAATCATGTGAAAATGCTGTTGCTGCAATCAAAAAAAATCATCCAGAAGTAGATTTTTTACGTGATGCCAATATGGAGATGCTTAATGAAGCAAAGAATGATATTTCTGAGGAAGATTTTATGCGTTCACAATACGTAATAGAAGAAACACAAAGAGTTAGAGATGTGAGTGATGCTCTAGAAAGAGATGATTATGAGACTGTTGGTAAAAAAATGTATGAAACACATGATGGAATGAGCCGTTTGTATGAAGTTAGTTGTGAAGAGCTTGATTTTTTGAATGATGTTGCTATGCAAAATAATGTAACCGGCTCTCGCGTAATGGGTGGTGGCTTTGGCGGTTGTACAATCAATCTCGTTAAAGAAAAATTGCATGATCGCTTTATAGCTGATGCAAAAGAAAAGTTCAAAGCTAAATATGGTTATGAACCAAAAATATATGATGTTATAATTAGTGATGGAGCTAGAAAATTATAAACATTATAATATTATTAATTTTATTGTTGGGAGCTATATGCTCCCAACTTTTACTTGAAAAAAGTCATATCTAATGAATACACAATTTTATGAAAACAATTCAGAGTTTTTAATCGCTGTTGATTGCATAATCTTTGGATTTAAAAACAATGAATTAAATATTTTGTTAACTCGTCGACCTGTTAAACCACTTTTAAATGAATGGTCTTTAATGGGTGGATTTATGGAAAATGATGAAAGCCTGGATGATGCTGCGAAAAAAGTTCTGTACAGATATACTCAACAAACAGGGATATATATGGAACAAGTCGGCGCATATGGAGAAATTGATCGCGATACAGGCGGAAGGGTTGTTTCAGTTGCTTTTTACGCTTTAGTAAGATTAGATGAATTTGATACTTCTCTTGCTAAAAAATTTGAAGCAACATGGATGAATATTAATAAATTACCTACTTTAGTCTTTGATCATAATAAAATGGTTCAAGATGCTCTAAAGGTTTTGCGTTATAAGGTATCTTTAGAACCCATAATCTTTCAGTTCTTTGGAGTTAAATTTACTTTACCTGCTTTACAAAACTTGTATGAGGCTATTTATCAAACAGAAATAGATAAACGAAATTTCCGGAGAAAACTTATTTCAATGAATATATTGAACAAATTTGAAGAAAAAGATAAGAGCTCATCTAAACGTGGTGCTCATTATTATTCATTTGATCAGGTTAAATATAATCAATTTATAAAAAAGGGAGCAATATATTCTCTTTAGTAAGAACAAGAAAAGAGTAAAAATACCGATTTTAATTTATATTAAAATCGGTATTTTTACTTATCTTATTTTCATAAAACATAGTTTTTGTTTATCTTTGTATCCTAATATCATACATCAATTAAATAAATAACTTACGCACATAATGTATAAATATAAATCAGTGCGGTTAATCCTTGAAAACGGGATAGTTTTTCATGGGCAATCGTTTGGAGCAGAAAAGGCCTCAGCTGGCGAAGTAGTTTTTAATACATCAATGGTTGGTTACCCCGAAAGCCTCACAGATCCATCTTATCAGGGCCAAATTTTAGCAATGACATATCCAATAATCGGTAATTACGGTGTACCTGGAAACAGTAGAACACATGGAATTACCGATTTTTTTGAATCTGGGAAAATACATGTAAGCGGACTAATTGTTCAGGATTATTCTAATGATTATTCTCATTGGAATTCTAAACGAAGTCTAGGTAATTGGCTTAAAGATGAAAACATTCCTGGTATTTTCGGAATAGACATTCGTATGCTAACAAAAATACTCCGTGAACATGGTTCTATGAAAGGAAAAATCGTATTTGAAAACGATGATCAGATCGATTTTTATGATCCAGATAGTGAAAATCAGGTTGATAAAGTTAGCTGTAAGGATGTTATCGAATATGCATATGGTTTTAAAAAAGTTGTTCTCGTTGATTGCGGTGTAAAGCTTAATATTGTTAGGGAATTGATAAATCAAAAGATAGATTTAATCAGAGTCCCATGGGACTATGATTTTACGAGTATTAAATATGATGGGCTCTTCATTTCGAATGGACCTGGCAATCCTGATTTTTGTAATGTGACAGTTGAAAATATTCGGAAAGCTATGGATTTTGGAAAGCCTATTTTCGGAATATGTATGGGTAATCAATTACTAGCGAAGGCAGCTGGAGCCTCTGTTTACAAGTTAAAGTATGGGCACAGAGGTGCTAATCAACCTGTTAGAAAAGTGGGAACTAATATTTGTTATATCACTTCACAGAATCATGGTTTTGCAGTGGATGACAATGATTTATCGTCTGAATGGACTTCTTTGTTTGAAAACATGAATGACGGAACAAACGAAGGAATAAAGCATAAAAATAAGCCGTTTTATTCAGTTCAGTTTCATCCTGAAGCTGCTGGAGGTCCAACTGATACGAAGTTCTTCTTCAAAGAATTTGTAGATATGCTTTAGAAGAACTATTTATTTACAATTTGGAGTTAGATTTTAATAAAAGAGAATGATTAGTAAGTCAAATAAATATATCTCGATGACAAATATAAGAGATTTGAAGGTTAAAAAAGTCTTGATTTTAGGCTCAGGAGCATTGAAGATCGGTGAAGCAGGTGAATTTGATTATTCAGGTTCTCAAGCATTGAAAGCTTTGCGAGAAGAAAGTATTGAAACAGTGTTGATTAATCCGAATATTGCTACAGTTCAAACATCACAAGGATCAGCCGATAAAATCTATTTCTTGCCGGTAACATCTTATTTTGTAGAAAAGGTAATATCTCGAGAACGCCCTGATGGAATCATGCTTGCTTTTGGTGGACAAACAGCATTGAATTGCGGTGTGCAATTATTCAGAGATGGTGTATTTGAAAAGTATAAAGTAAAAGTGCTTGGAACTCAAATACAATCGATTATTGATACAGAAGATCGTGAATTATTTGTTAAAAAACTGAACCAAATTGATGTTAAAACGATTAAAAGCGAGGCTGTTAATTCTATTCCTGATGCAATCCATGCGGCAAAAGAGTTGGGTTATCCAATTATTGTTCGTGCAGCCTATGCATTAGGAGGATTGGGCTCCGGATTTTGTGAAAATGATGAAGAATTAATAACGCTTGCAACAAAAGCATTTACATTTTCGAGTCAACTATTAATCGAAAAATCACTGAAAGGATGGAAAGAAATAGAATATGAAGTAGTCCGTGACCAATATGATAATTGTATTACAGTTTGTAATATGGAGAATTTTGATCCACTGGGAATTCACACAGGTGAAAGTATTGTAGTTGCACCTTCTCAAACATTGACAAACTCAGAATACCATAAATTACGAGAATTAGCAATCAAAATTGTCCGGCATATTGGTATAATTGGTGAATGTAATGTTCAATATGCCCTTGATCCACAATCAGAGGATTATAGAGTGATTGAAGTGAATGCTAGATTGAGTCGTTCTTCAGCATTAGCCTCAAAAGCAACAGGTTATCCATTGGCTTTTATAGCAGCTAAATTAGGTTTGGGATATGGATTGTTTGATTTGAAAAATTCAGTAACAAAATCAACAAGTGCATTTTTTGAGCCGGCACTTGATTATATAGTTGTAAAAATACCAAGATGGGATTTAAATAAATTCAGCGGTGTTTCCCAAGAGATTGGTTCAAGCATGAAATCCGTTGGAGAGATTATGGCCATCGGACGTACATTTGAAGAAGCTATTCAAAAAGGATTAAGAATGGTTGGACTTGGGATGCATGGATTTGTTGAAAACAAAGAATTAAAGGTCGATGATATTGATAAAGCGTTAAGAGAACCAACAGATAAACGAATTTTTGTTATCAGTAAAGCTTTCAGAAAAGATTATTCAGTGGATCAGATTCATGATCTGACTAAAATTGATAAATGGTTTCTTTATAAGTTATACAACATTACAAAAACAGCAGATGAATTGGAGAGTTTGACTCCATCAACTTTTTATTTAGAAGATGATACAAACAAAGATTTTGCAGCATTGATTAGGTATGCTAAACAACAAGGCTTTTCAGATTTCCAAATAGCGCGAGCTATTTGGAAAGAAAAAATGAATGAAACGCATCAAGACATAATACGACAATATAGAAAGAAATCAGGAATTGTTCCAGTAGTTAAACAAATTGATACATTAGCAGCTGAATATCCTGCTCAAACCAATTATCTCTACCTCACATACAATGGAAGTGAAAACGATGTAGTCTATTTAGGTGATCATAAATCTGTGATTGTTTTAGGATCCGGAGCATACCGAATTGGATCATCTGTGGAATTTGACTGGTGTTCTGTGAATGCATTAAATACTGTTCGTAACGAAGGATATAGATCAGTCATGATCAATTATAATCCGGAGACAGTATCTACAGATTATGATATGTGCGATCGTTTATATTTTGATGAACTTTCATTTGAACGGGTTTTAGACATTATTGAGTTAGAAAATCCAAAAGGTGTGATTCTTTCAGTGGGAGGTCAGATACCTAATAATCTGGCTGTTAGACTTGATAAAGTGAATGTGAATATTTTGGGTACATCTGCAGAGAATATTGATAATGCCGAAGATAGAAACAAGTTTTCGTCTATGCTTGATCAATTAGGTATTGATCAACCCCGATGGAAAGAACTTACAACGATAGAAGAGATACATAAATTTGTTAAAGAAGTTGGTTTTCCATTATTGGTAAGACCATCATACGTACTTTCTGGTGCTGCAATGAATGTATGCTCCAATGAAAATGAGCTTCAGCACTTTCTTACACTTGCTACGGAAGTATCTAAAAGTCACCCTGTTGTTGTGTCAGAATTTATTGAATACGCCAAAGAGATAGAAATGGATGCCGTTGCAAGAAATGGTGATTTAATAGCATACGCAATTTCAGAGCATGTTGAGTTTGCCGGAGTTCATTCAGGAGATGCTACAATTCAATTTCCACCACAAAAGATATATACTCAAACAGTTCGAAGAATCAAACACATAACCCGAGAAATTGCAAAAGGTTTGAACATCACCGGTCCTTTTAACATTCAATTTCTTGCAAAAGATAATGATATAAAAGTAATCGAATGCAATTTACGAGCTTCACGTTCTTTCCCATTTGTTTCTAAAGTATTAAAGATAAACCTTATAGAACTGGCAACTAAAGTTATGTTGGGAATAGAGGTTCAAAAACCTGAAAAATCAGCTTTCGATTTGGATTATGTTGGAATAAAAGCTTCTCAGTTTTCCTTTACAAGATTGCAAAAAGCCGATCCCATTTTGGGTGTGGACATGGCATCAACAGGTGAAGTTGGTTGTATAGGAAGTAATTTTGATGATGCATTACTCACATCAATGTTAGCAGTTGGATATCGAATTCCTGAAAAAAATATAATGGTGTCTTCAGGAACAGTTAAGTCGAAGGTCGATTTGCTTGAAGCTTGTCAACTATTGCAGGAAAACGGTTTTAAGCTTTTTGCTACAGGAGGTACACAGAAATTTCTGGCAGAAAATGGCGTTGAAAGTACCCATGTTGGTTGGCCCGATGAAGATGCCGAATTAAAAGTATTAGATATGATAAAAGAGAAGAAATTCGATTTAGTGATTAATATACCTAAAAATCTATCTGAGAAGGAGTTGACAAATGGATATATGATTCGTAGAGGAGCAATAGATTTCAATATACCATTAATAACAAACGCACGTTTAGCAAGTGCTTTTATCAAAGCATTTTGCAGAATTTCGGAGGATGAGATAGAAATAAAGCATTGGGCAGAATATAAATAGAAATTACAAAATTAAAAATATTAAAATGGACAAATCAATTAAAAAGGTTATCATCTTAGGTTCAGGAGCATTGAAAATTGGTCAGGCCGGAGAATTTGATTATTCAGGTTCGCAGGCTTTGAAAGCGATGAAAGAAGAGGGTATTGAAACGGTTTTAATAAACCCAAACATTGCAACAATTCAGACATCAGAAGGTGTGGCCGATATAGTATATTTTCTGCCGATTACGCCATATTTTGTAGAAAAAGTTATAGAAAAGGAAAAACCAAATGGTATCTTATTAGCTTTCGGGGGTCAAACTGCATTAAATTGTGGAACAGCACTTTATCAAAGTGGAACACTTGAAAAATACGGTGTTCAAGTCTTGGGTACTTCTGTAGAAGCAATCATGATTACCGAAGATCGTGATTTGTTTATTAAAAAACTGAATGAGATAGAAGCAAAAACACCCCTATCACATGCAGTTGAAAGTTTGGATGATGCACTGAAAGCCGCTGAAGAAATAGGTTTCCCGGTGATGGTCCGCTCGGCATATGCACTAGGAGGTCAAGGATCAGGGATCTGTGAAGAAGTTAATTCCTTCACCGAATTATGTAAAAGTGCTTTATCTTTTTCCAATCAGATTCTTGTAGAAGAAAGTTTAAAAGGATGGAAAGAGATTGAATTCGAGGTTATTAGAGATAAAAACGACCATTGTTTCACAGTTGTACCTATGGAGAATTTTGATCCTCTGGGCATCCACACAGGCGAGAGTATTGTGGTTGCACCAATAATCACTTTATCAAAAGAACAGATTGCTTTTTTGGAAGACATTGCAAGAAAAGTAGTTCGTCATATAGGTATTGTTGGTGAGTGCAACATTCAATACGCTTTTAATGCGGTGACGAACGATTATCGTATCATTGAGATAAATGCACGATTGAGTCGTTCATCAGCCTTAGCATCAAAAGCATCCGGTTATCCATTAGCTTTTGTAGCAACAAAACTGGCTTTGGGTTACACCCTTGATCAGATAGGAGAAATGGGTACACCAAACTCCGCATATTTAGCACCAGCAGTCGATTATATGATAGTGAAAATACCCCGTTGGGATTTGAACAAGTTCCAAGGTGTAAGTCACGAAATTGGTTCTTCGATGAAGTCCGTAGGTGAGATTATGTCGATAGGACAATCATTTGAAGAAATTATTCAAAAAGGATTGCGTATGATTGGTCAGGGCATGCATGGATTTGTAGGAAACAAAATGTCATTTGATGATGTAGAAGATGAACTATCCAACCCAACAGACATGCGAATATTTGCAATTGCCGATGCTTTTGAAAAAGGATTTAGTGTAGAAAAGATAGTAGACCTTACTAAAATTGATACATGGTTTATTGAAAAACTGGAGAATATTTATAAATATGCAAAAGTACTTTCTTCATATAAGAAAATAGAAGACCTACCAAAGGAAGTTTTAAATGAAGCAAAGCGACTTGGTTTCTCTGATTTCCAGATTGCACGTTATGTTGAGCATAAAACGGGAACAATGGAAGAAGGGATATTACGTGTTCGCACTTTGAGAAAAGAATTGAACATTTTGCCACATGTATGTCGTATAAACACCGTAGCATCGGAAGAACCCGATAAAACGAACTACCTCTATTTCACTTATGGCGATAAGAAAGAGTTTAATTTATTAAAATCCACAAAAGAAACCGTAGTGGTTTTAGGTTCAGGAGCATATCGAATAGGATCATCCGTTGAATTTGACTGGTGTTCAGTAAATGCAGTACAGACAGCACGTAATTCAGGTTATGAATCAGTAATGATTAACTACAATCCTGAAACCGTATCTACCGATTATGATATGTGTGATCGCCTCTATTTTGATGAGTTATCTTTTGAGCGTGTGCTTGATGTAATAGATATTGAGGAAAATTTAAAAGGAGTAATAGTATCAGTAGGAGGTCAGATTCCAAATAATCTGGCAATGCGTTTGCATCGTCAAGATGTGCCAATTTTAGGAACATCCGCTTTATCGATAGACCGTGCAGAAAATCGGAACAAGTTTTCAGCCATGCTTGATCAACTCAAAATAGATCAACCACGTTGGAAAGAGTTAACCAGTTTTGACGAAATTGATGGTTTTGTTGATGAAGTAGGATTTCCAGTGCTTATCCGTCCTTCCTATGTATTATCTGGAGCCGCAATGAATGTCTGCTACGACAAGGAACAGATGCACATATTTTTAACAATGGCAGCCAATGTTTCGAAAGAACATCCAGTTGTTGTTTCTGTATTCATGCAGAATGCCAAAGAGATAGAATTTGATGCAGTTGCAAAAGATGGAGAAGTAGTAGAATATGCAATCTCCGAGCATGTTGAGTTTGCCGGTGTTCATTCCGGAGATGCAACCTTAGTATTCCCAGCTCAAAAAATCTATTTTGAGACTATGCGTCGTATCAAAAAGATATCAAAACAGATAGCAAAAGAATTAAACATCAGTGGTCCTTTCAACATTCAATATTTGGCAAAGAACAATGAGATAAAGGTAATTGAATGTAATTTGCGCGCATCACGTTCATTCCCATTTGTATCCAAAGTCATCAAACGCAACTTCATTGAAACTGCGACCCAGATAATGTTGGGAGAGCCTTATAATAAACCAGATAGCTCAGCATTTGATTTAGAATACATTGGTGTAAAAGCTTCTCAATTCTCATTTTCACGCTTACAAAATGCAGACCCTGTTTTAGGAGTTGATATGTCGTCAACCGGAGAAGTAGGTTGTCTTGGAGATGATTTTTCAGAAGCAATTTTCAAATCTATGCTATCGGTAGGCTATCGCGTTCCAAAGAAGGGAATTTTGATTTCTTCGGGCGAGATGAAATCCAAGGTAGATTTATTAGAAGCTTGTAAGCTGCTTGATGAATATGGTTATAAATTGTATGCAAGTCACGGTACCTATAATTTTTTGATTGACAATGGCATAAAGGCAACCGATGTGAAATGGCCTGATGAAGATGGAGATATAAATATCAAAACGATGATTAACGACAAGCAGTTTGATTTGATCATTAACATTCCAAAAGATGTTACCAAGCGCGAACTTACAAACGGTTACATTATTCGTCGTGGAGCCATAGATTATAATATTCCACTCATTACAAATGCCCGTCTTGCCAGTGCTTTTATCACTGCATTTTGTTCATTAAAGCTTGAAGACATTAAGATAAAAAGCTGGAATGAGTATTAAATAATAATTTAACAGTAGGTGCATTTTTATCTATTTTTAATAAAAATATGATAAAAAATGCACTTGCTTTTCTTTAAAGAATAGTGAGAGCATAGTGAGAGGAGAGTGAGAGTATCACCGGAGCGAGTTAAGTTAATAAAAGTTATATATTAAGAGAAGTATATTGTGAATTTTGTTTAATTGAAAAAGGAGTTTTCGTTTATTCTAAATTTTACAACAGAAGAATCAGTCACATTTTTTTTGAAAGAATAGATCAATTCAGGTGTCAAAATTGAAAATTGCATTACCACACAATTTTGCATCACATCAATATAAGCACCTGTAAAATATTGTAGTACAATGTGATTATTTGGTATTGAAGAATTTGAAATGAAAGCATCAATGGAGTCCATTACAGAAGAGATCTTTTTGTACGAATAATTAACCGGTAAAACAGTAAAGTTATTGTATTTAATTATTTGTGCGATATCAGATTTTTTTATGTCAGAATCTTTTGTGACAAGCACAACAAGATTTCCCTTATCGTCGATGTATGACCCTCCATAATAATCAGGAAAGAATTCAATGCGTTGATCTTTGTCAAAAAAGGAGAGTAGTGTTTCATTTATTTCGACAGATTTTTCACCATTACTTTTTATTTGTTCTGGTGTCTGTGCCTGAGCTATAATTACGACAAATATTAGTAATAATATAGATGAAACGAGTCTTTTCATAACAGTTGATATATTTCATGCAAACTTACATATAATTTTATTAAAGTACTTGTTGCATTTGAAATAACTATTTAACAAATGTATTGATATCTACTATAAAAATAAATATTTGTGTATGAAAATTATCGCGAGAATTCATACTGATTTCCAGACTAAATTCGGGATACCCCGTCAAAGTGGATTAGTTTCTTTGTTACAGGGAAAAATTATATTTGAACCTGAATATCAGAACGTTGACGCTGTTCGGGGATTGGATGGTTACGAATATATTTGGTTGATCTGGCAGTTCTCTGAAGCAATTTTGGACGAATGGTCGCCAACCGTTCGCCCGCCAAGATTAGGGGGTAATAAAAGGATTGGGGTGTTTGCAACGCGTTCTCCTTTTCGACCAAATCCACTGGGACTTTCGTCTGTTAAACTTGTTAGGGTGGAGCTTACAGACGATCAGGGACCGGTACTTTATGTATCGGGTGTAGATATGATGGATGGTACACCAATTTATGATATTAAACCATATATTCCATTAGATTGCCATCCGGGTGCTGCAGCTGGATTTAGCGATGATATGGCTGAAAATGAATTACAAATTATTTTCCCTGATAATTTGCTTAATTTAATTGATGAAGAAAAAAGAGATTCGCTTATAAAAGTACTTGCGAATGATCCTCGACCTTCCTATCAGGATGACCCTGAAAGGGTTTATGGAATTGCTTTTGCGAGGAAAGATGTTCGCTTTAAAGTAAATAATGGAGTACTTATTGTTATTGATGTAATTTAACCTGATCATGAATAAAGAGCATTCTGAAGTAGACAGACAAAAACTGCAAGAACTAATTAAAATCAGAAAAAGGAATAACGATTTTAGTTGGTTAATTGTTGATTATCTGAATAATACACCTCGTTTGATAACCAAAGAATTAATGGAACAGGTAGATGAAGAAGGCATTCTATCAGAAGATGTTCTTTATTCAGCATTGTTGAGTGGTTTTCTTGATTTGGACGCAGAAAACAATGAAGATGATAGTGTGTTAGAGACAGACTATTTACATTATTGTGTAAAAAAACTGGATACTTCAATTTATTTAAAGAATCTGTATTATCAACATATTAAAATTCCTGAAACCAGCTTTGGCAAATGGAAGCTGACGCATGATAATTACGATCCTTATGAGGCATTTGTTTATAAGGATATTGTTTTAACCAGTGAATATCAGGAGATTCCTCAGGTTGGTTTCTTTGATGAATTGTTCGAATTTCCTGTTGTAATGGAAAACGGACATGAGTGGATGGCAATTAAACCAAATGAAATAGAAACAATGCAACCGGTGATTAATCAGGTTAGCGGTCGAGTGCTGACTTTTGGATTGGGAATGGGATATTTTCCTTATATGGTTTCGCTCAAAGAAAATGTTACTAATATTACCATTGTAGAAAAAGATAAGGAGGTTATTAGGTTGTTCCGGGAAATTATTCTCCCTCAGTTTCAGCACAAAGAAAAAGTTGAAATAATAAATGCTGATGCTTTTGACTTTGCTTTAAAAAAATTACCCCACATGGCTTTCAATCATGCTTTTGTGGATTTATGGCACGATGTGTCTGATGGACTTGAGTTATATCTTAAAATGAAAAAACTTGAGAATCTAAGCAAAGAAACTAATTTTCATTATTGGATAGAAGATTCATTGTTATCAGGATTGCGATGGCAATTATTTGATATGATTTCAACAACGTCTGCTTCTTTTAATGAAATTGTACAGAGACTTAGTAACAACTTTCTACAGGATTTAGCTGCTTTTTCAATCAAAGTTTAATAAAAAACCCTTTACCTATTCAAGTAAAAGGTTTTTTTGATTATCTCTTTCTCTTACAATTCGTTAAGCAATACTTTAACTGCTTCTTCAAGTTGAGAATCTTCACCTTTAATTACCTTAATTGGATCAAGTGATACTTTTACATCTGGCTCTAACTGGCTGTTTTCAAGATAATTTTCCTCGGCTGTACGATAACCTACTACTGGAATCCCGAAATATAGCGATGGATCTTGTAGCGTAACCCAGTTTACACTTGTCATTGTTCCGGGTACAGGCATACCAACAACCTTACCGATTTTCATTTGCTTGTAAACCCATGGCGATCCGTGTGCATTGGAATAATCAGCTTCTGTTGTCAACATAACTGAAGGTTTATTCCAGCGGCGACTAGGCATTTCGCTGTATTCTTTTCCACGAACCACTTGATCCAGATATTTCTCGCCACTAAAAAATACTTCTAAATCCTCATGTAAACGACCTCCTCCATTGTAGCGAATGTCGATCACAATTCCTTCTTTCTCGTAATATTTTCCTAATGCTTTTGAATATACTTGACGAAAACTGCCGTCGGCCATAGATGGAATATGAACATAGCCTAATCGACCATTTGACAATCGCTCAACATCTTCTTCGCGTTGTTTCACCCAACGTTCATATAATAAATCATTTAACTCATCTAAAGATATTGGTTTGATTACTTCATCCCATCTGTTTCCTGTCGATGGTGAATAGATAGAAATCAATGTGTTCTTTCCTGCTTTGTCATCCAACAACGGGAAATAATCAGTGTTGTCAAGTATTTCTTTGCCATCAATTTTTTCGATATAGTCCCCCTTTTTAACCTTAGAAAGAAAATTATCGAAAGGACCGTTTACAATCACCTCATCAATTCTTAAGCCGTTATTATTGTCGACACGACTAATAAACAATCCAAGTTCTGCTGTACGTTCATCTCTGTTTGTTGCTCTATATCCCGATCCCGTATGAGAAACATTTAATTCACCCAACAGTTCTGAAAGCATTTCAGAGAAATCGTAGTTATTGTTTATATGTGCGAGAAATTTGCGATAGTGTTTTGTTAGCGCATCCCAATCAACGCCGTGCATTTCTGTAGAATAAAAACGTTCTTTTTCTTCTCGATAAACAAAGTCATACATAAATTCTCTCTCTTTATATGCATCAATTTTCAATTCAGCAGAATAATTAATAGGTGTGAATTTGTCGTTTGTGAACTCCATTTTATGCATTTTACTGCTACTTAGAATGAAAAGATTTTTCATTTCCTTATCTGTTTTAAAATTCGACCATCCACCGTTTAGCTTGTTCAAGAGAGTAGTTGATTTTTTGCGTAAATCATAAACCCACATATCATACCCTCCTTCAAAAGCCGACATATAATAAAGTTTAGTAGCATCTTTATTTATAATTGCATCGCCTAATCTGGAAGAATTTGATGTTAGCCGCACAATTCGGCTATCCATATTATCGAATTCTATGATAATATCTTTAGACTTCTCTTCTTTTTTATCCTTTATATCTTTTTCTTCATTATCTGTTTTCTTAGCCTCTTTTTCTTCTTTCTTAGCCTCTTTTTCAGCTTCAGTAAACAGTTCATATTCTTCGACATTCATCTTATATTTATTGAATGCTTCTCGGTTTGTGAAAACAATAAATACGTCTTCCATTGAGCCCCAGGAAGCGTGATTGCGCATTCCATATATTTCTGAATTGAAAAGAATGGCATTGCCATCCATTACCCAGTGTGGATTGTGATTTGTGTATCCACTGTTTGTGATATTGTAAATTTCACCACCATCAATTGCACTTACTATTCCAATATTAGAGTAGGGGGCATGATTGTTTGAAACATATTCAAGTACAAACCATTTATTATCGGGCGACCATGAAAAAGTCATACTTCCATCACTTTCATGTTGATATTTTCCATCGGTAATCTGTCTTAATTTCTTGGAATCAAGATTATAAACCATCAGTTTTGTTCTATCCATCACAAAAGCAACTTCTTTCCCGTCGGGCGAAAACTGAGGATTTTGTTTTTCTGATGGATTGTTCTTTATCAATTCTTCTTCATTGATAACTGTTGAATTTGGAAAATTGGGATCTTCTTTACGACCGATGCTTGCTTTATAAATGTTCCATTTGCCGTTGCGATAACTTGTATAAATCAATGTGCGGTTATCCGGTCCAAAATTAACTTCACTTTCAGCAGCAATGCTTGTTGTAATTTGTTTTGTAGTAGAATAATCAGCAGAAGTTACAAAAACATCCCCTCTCACAATAAAAGCCACTTGTTTTCCATCAGGAGAAACGTCTGCAGATGTAGCTCCAGAAGAGAATGTTAGTTTCTGCGGTTCTTTATCGTCTAAATCGTTAAATAACATTATGTTAACCTTGTTTGGTTCTTTTGAATTTGGAGATAATGTGTAAATCTCGCCATCAAATCCAAAGCAAGTAGTTTCATTGTTTGAAATCGTTAGAAACCTTACCGGATGTTCTTTATAAAACGTATGTTGTTTAACATCTAATGGGCTGTTCAATGGAGCTGAATACAAATTATATGTTCCACTTCGTTCACTTAAAAAATAGATAGAATTACCATTGGGACTGTAAACCGGATCTGTGTCCTCACCCTGCCAGTCGATTATTTTCTTAAATATATTATTTTGAATATCATATTCAATGATATCGCGAGTTACAGACGAAGTGTGATGTTTTCTCCAAGTATTTTCCATACCCTTGACATCTTGATAAATAAACTTGTTACCTGATTTATTGAAATTAATATTAGCGGCAGGAAAAGCTAACATCATTTCTACCATACCACCATCTGTTGAAACTTTATAAATTTCTGACATGAGAGATGTCGGAAATAATGCACTTTTTGCCGGATCTTGATAGTGGGCAGAAAAAACAACATATTTACCATCATTGGTAAATGTATAAGGAGATTCGCTCCCTGAATGTGTTGTCAGCTGTTTTGCACTACCACCATCTGCCGACATAAGATAGATATCTTTACCACCTGCTTCACGATCACTTACAAATGCAATTTTGCTTCCATCGGGTGACCAGATTGGATTGCTGTCAAAAGCAGTATTTGTTGTCAATCGCTGAGCTTGGCCTCCATTTGAAGATACTTTATAAATATCCCCTTTGTATGAAAATGCTATTTGTGTTCCATCCGGAGAAATTGACGGATATCGCATCCACAGCGGTTTTTGTGCAAAAGCACATGTGAACATAAATAGTATTAATAACGTTGATAAAATTTGTTTGGACATTTATCTTGACTTTTTGTTAGATTAATAAATGCAAATATAATGAAAATAGTTAAATGGATAAAATGGTATCTAATTATGTAAACTCTTTCTATATCATTATTATAAATTCAACCTTTGCAGGTTTTGGAGGGTTCACTAAGTGTACTTAAATTTAAAAAAATTATGCTTTTTCATGAAAAGGTAAAGTTTGGAATAATTATTATGCTCTCAAATCTTATATCTGAGAGCAATTAGATATATAAATTCATTACTAGTTTAAAAGAATATGCTTTATTATTTTAGGTTATTCATAAAGAACTAGAAATACAGTTTAAGTATGGGGTGAAAATCTATTATATTTATAGATTACTGTTTGAAATATTAAAATCTATCCTGTCAATAGTACCATTAAAAAACTCAAAATCACCTTTAATTAAATGCCATACAGCTCTTACTTTTTCAGGAATTAACAATCCGTCTTGTTTTTTGTAACTTTCAACAATTGTTGAAAAAGGTGTTTTTGCAAACTTGCCATTTTTATAGTAGAAGCGGTCGTTCGACTCAAATCTTGTGAATAATCCTTCATTATTGAAATGGAAAATTCCCTTGACCCTTAATCTTTCATCTGTAAATGTTCCGTTCACTTTATTGGAATTTATGGAATCCCACCAAACATATGGTTGAAATAAATAGCCGGGAATTAGCATGAATTCACTGAAAACGTTTATTTGTTCTGATTGTGTAACGTATTTCCCGCTTGCATTTGATAGTGGAAAAACATTGAATAACCGTTTTTGAAGTAAACCTTGTTGATCTTTATATGAATCTTTTCCTGATACTGGTTTATTTTTCAACTTAACATACATACATCGCATTATTGGGTCTACCGATGAAAACTGTAATGCTTCTAATGACTCCCAAGGACTATCTGGTTTTCCCCTGAAATAATTTTCATTCCAAATCACATCAGCGTTCATTGGCATTAGTTTGTTTAGATATCCACAAACTTTTAAATAATTTTGAATAGCCTCAGGGAAATGTTGGATCAGCTTTTCTGTAATTAATTCAACTTTATCAATTGAAAATTGTTGAAGTTCTTTTTCTTTTTCTTTCTTAAACGCACTTTTCATAATCTTTTGATTTTCACTTTTATTATAAGTCAAAAAACTTAGTACGACTTCTCCAATAAATACATTGGAGCGAATACTCATATTGTAATCAATTGTTAGTATTCTGTAATGAGAACAACAAGTTAATTCAATATACTAAAAATTTACAATAGGTGCAAATATTCCCATTAACAACATTGAAATACCGGCAATAAATTGCAAATTGTTATATGATATTTAAATTATATAAAGTTCACTTTTAATCTTCCTTAAGTGTTTTTATAAAACTTAAAATCTTATTGATTAATTCACAAAGTTAATTTATTGTTTGTAATTAACTAATTTATTTGATAAAATTTAGTCTTTTATTTATAATTAATTATTGCTTATTTGTCAATTATTATTCTCCAAAAGGTCGGAACATGTATTATTATTTTTTAAGATTATAATCAAATCACATTTTTAGTTATATTTTTTTAATATTAACCCGTCCTTGAAATCGATAGGTAAGTTAACGAAAGATTATTATTATTATTTCTCTGTATTAGCCCGTAAAAACCGAGCACATTAATTGTATTTAACTTTATTTATTACTTTTGTATCGGACAAGCTGATCCGATGGTGATAAATTATACCGAAGGATTTCTGAGGGGTTATTACTATGTGTAGTTTCCCCTTTTATTCTTTCCTTCTCCACACTTTCATTTCTTCGCGGCATTGAGCCACTTGAAATGAGGACAAACTGAACCTCAGGCTCCTTATTGCCCGATGGTATATCATCTTTTTCTTTTCGCCTGCTTTCAGCGTACTTTTCCCTGTATTCTACAGGAGAACAGTAATCTAATCTATGCAATATCCAATTTCTGTTA
>Ga0265294_10001404_pt1 | contig 32445 bp, 44 predicted proteins | sample MunlanPumphouse3_FD_192504 | JGI IMG/M metagenome (GOLD analysis project Ga0265294, IMG submission 192504) | Groundwater microbial communities from a municipal landfill in Southern Ontario, Canada - Pumphouse #3 | ecosystem: Environmental > Aquatic > Deep subsurface > Groundwater | place...
TAAAGAAAAAAGATGATTTAGAAAGATAGGAGAATAAACTCATTTATTTTTCCATTCTTTTTAGCTTTTAAATAAGCTTCTCTATATATCAAATTGATGTCAAATAAAATTCATTCTTATCTCTCAATATCTTGATTTTTAGATATTGTTTTATCTTTTGGTTTAAAAGTTTTTTTTTCAACCATTTTTTGTGATACATCTATGTTTTTAAGCCAAGTTATATTTTCTATATCTTTTTTTGTTTCTATACTTTTAAATTCTTTTGAATTATCAAAAAGATATAAATTATTTACAATAGGTAAAATTGATTTTAAATTTTCTAATGATTCTTTGTATCTTCTTTCAATAAGTTCAGGAGCTATATCGTGACCACCTTTTGCAACTCTTATCTTTACTCTATCTTTTGCTATTTGTTCACTTTCTAGCCCTACATAATAAAGATTTATCTTATATCCTTTATCTTTTGCTTTATGAATAAAAGAAATTATACTTTTACCACATAAAGTAGTTTCTTGATTAAAAGAATAACCATTCTCTAAATGCTCATTTCTGATTTTCAATGCAATTTTAGAAGCTCTGATTTGGTCTTTTGGATTTTTCCAATCACCTATTGCTTGTACAATTTCATCTATATTTACCCTTAATCCAAAATTTTTATTTTTTTCTGTTTCTAATTGTTTAAAATATAATGTTGTTTTACCAGCTCCATTTACACCAGCGAAAATATTAAATTCTTTACTTTTATCTATTGCCATTTTATAATCCTTATTAATATTGTTTAGCATTAAATAATATATTTATTTTAAATATATCATAACTCATCAAAATTTGGTATATCAGCTCTTAGGAGCTTTCTAAAATAATCTTGCCTTACACTAAAGCCAATCTCTTTTAACTTATCATCAATAGCTTGTAATTGCCCCTCTGAAAGATATATATTTACAGGAGTGTTTAATTTCTTTGTAAATTTTTTAGGTCGTCCAACTTTTTCTGATTTTGAATCTGAAATTTCTTTTGTTTCAATAGTTATATTCAAATCATCTATCTTTACAGGCTCTATTTTTCTTTTTGCCATTTTATTTTTTCCTCTTTATTGGTATTTATAAATATTTACTAATGTTTTATAATATTAATTAATATCTGCTTTAAATCTGTTTAAATTTTTATTTTTACAATATTATTATCAATAGTAAAAAAGTTGTAATTTTCAATAATCTTTTTAATTAAAAAATCAGAAGTTTTTAAATCAGAAACTAATAAATCAATATTTTCTAAATGTAAAAAACTATGTTTTTTTAAGTATAGAATTAATCCAACTGTTACTCCATAGCCTTGTATTCCCCAATCTAAAAGAATCCTTTTCATATCCATACTATCATAAGAAATTAATTTTATTAAATAGTTTTGTTCTTCTGTATCATCTTTATAAAAATCTTTATCCATAAAATTCCTTTATTCTTTATTTAAATTATTTAATATACTAAGCCCTTTTTCGATACTAAAATCGTATTTATTAAAGACCTCTTTTATTTCATTACAAAAATCACCAATTTTTTTATCTTCTTTTTTATCTTCTTTAGTATCTTGCTTAACCCTAATATTATAAAAATTCTTTGGGATATTTTCTAATTTGGGAACTTGATTAAATCCTTGTGCTCCAATCTTTAGAATGTTATTAAAAAAAATAGTGCTTATTGAAGATTCAGGCATATCAAAATTTCTTCCATAACCCTTTGTTTCCCATTCACCTGATTTTCTTTTTGCAATACCATTAACTATATTAGTATTAATAGAATTTATAGCCTGATTTAAACTTATTCCTGTTTGTTTATAAGAAGCCGATGAGCTTATCGAATTATATAAAATAGCATATCCTTGTGATACTGAAAAATCTTCCAATATTAATTTTAATTTTTCAAGTAATGATTCATTCATATAATCTATGTTGAATTTATATTTATAAAATAAATATTCTGTATATTCATAAAGTTCATAATATGCAATTCTTTTCCAAATCAATAAAACTTCATTTAATATTTTATCTTCATTAATTAATTGACCATTTTCATCAATATCCACATAAACAGTTTCAAGCTCTTTTATAAGAGTAATATAATCAAAAGATTTTAAATCTTCTTTTTTTAAATTCAGTATAAATTCACAATTAGAGGAATAAGTAAATTTTTTTTCATAAAAATCTATTAATTCTAAATTATGATAGCTAAATCTAAAATTTAAAATATTATTATTAATTAAAGGCGATAATACATCAATATTAAAAATATTAGATGGAGTAAAACTAAAATCTTCAAGCGAATTTATACTCATAAAAAAATGTCTATCATTATCACTTTGTTTATAATTATCATCAACTTTATATAAGTAATTTAATAAAGCTGATAATGTAACTTTATTAAATAAAGAAAGCTTTAATAAATCATTTTTACTTTTTGCATTTAAACTTGTATCTAATTGAATTTCTGATAATTCAAATTTTTTAGAAGCAATATCAGTTATTGGAACATTTATATCCATATCATTTAAAAAATCTTGAAATACTGATAAAATTTCTTTTTGATTATTCATTAATCCAGCAAAAACATATCTTTTATTTTTTTTTAAATGAGCTTTAGTTTTATCAATATAACCAGCTTTACAATAATAATCATAAAAAGCTTCCCAATTTTTAGTTTTAATCTCGTGCGATATTTCAATTTTATTATCCATTTTATTTCCTTAGTATTATTTAGTATTAGTTAATATTTTTAAATACTAATTAATACTTATTTCTTTAAATATTTATATACAGTCGTTCGACTTGTTCCTGTATCTTTTGCAATTTTTGATATATTCCAGCTTCCATCTTCTTTAATATAATCAAAAGAGATTAAACCTCTAGTGCAATTAAATATTTTCTCTTTTGTCGTTTTAACTCTTTTTGCAGTCATTTTTTTACATTGTTGTTGCCTAGTTGCCATTTTAATAAAACTCTTCACCAGTTTCTAGCTTTATCATTCCATCTTCTTTATGTAACCAAAACCATTCTTTTACATTTTCTATAAACCAAACTTTAGCACCAATCCCCAATTGATTATAAACGAATTTCCCCAAATCAGATTGATTCTTATTTTTTAAATCTGCTCCAGTTTTATTTTTTGGTACATAATAATATTTATCTATTTTTTCCATATTTAAAGATTCTGCTAATTCATCTATTTTTAAATATATCTCTTCTAAGGTATAAACATTCTCTAACAAAATTTTTCCATCATTCATTATTATCTTAACACCACAATAATATTTTTCAATTATTTCTTTATCTTTACCTTTTGGCTCTTGTATCCAGTCATACATTTTTAAACTCCTTGTTTAACTTATTCTAATTTTTCTTTTACTTCTTCAATTAAAGATTCTAACTCTTCTAAATGAAATTTAATATCTGCTTTAATTCCAGCTACTTCACCATTAGTTTCACTCATTGTTTCTTCAAATCTATCTGCTTCTTTCCTTATTTTTGTAGCTAGTTCCCAAATATCCATCGTATATACTCCTTTTTTATAGTGTTCATTTCATTTAACTGTAATGAACAGTTATTAAACCAACAAGTTCATCAACGAACTTATCAACATTTTTATATTTGATATTTTGCTCAAACTTATTTTTTAAATCATCTTTTTTTGTATTCTCATCTACCAGTTTTCGCATAAGTGCAGTTTTTGGCAAGAATAAGGTAGGAAATCTATTAAATCCATTTACTTCTATATGCTCTTTAAACTCTTTTATCTTTTCATCTTTTGTTGTTTTATCTACAATAAAAGCACCATTTAGAACAAATATAATCTTAGCTTTTATATTGTTTTTCAAAATATAGTGAGCTGTTCTCATACTTTCACTTATACTTTCATAGTCATCAAAAGAAGGAATAATATAAAAATCACTTTTTAAATCAACTAGCCTTTCATCAAAATATCCACCCAAATCACAAATCAAATAATTTGATTTTGTTTTTATTGTTTGCTCTGTTGTTTTATCTCTCAAAATTAAACAATCCTCTTTTCTAGCGATAGATTTATTTTCAGGGATATTTATTGTTGAAACTACATTATAAGCTTCACTATCTCTTTTTTTATCAAAGTTTAAAATCGTTGTATTTAGCTTTTCAGCTAATAGTCTAGCAATTGAACTTTTGCCACCACTTCTAAAATTTGCAGTTGTAATAAGTATCATAATTTTTCCTTTTATTTAATGTTAATTAATACTTAGTAATATTAATTAATGTTAGTTACGAATAATATAATTTATAATATTAATAAATACTTAAAAGTATTAATAAATATTAATTAATGTTTATAATTAAATTTTGAGCTAAAAAAAATATAGTACCAGGAATAAAATTCTTGGTACTATATTTATGTTATTTATTTTTAGAGTAAGTAATCAGGTGAGATACACTCAAACTCTTTTATCATAGCTTGTCGTTCCTCTTCTGTTTTTAGTCTTTTGAAATTCTTTTTTTGAATACCTCTAAAATTACCAATATTTAAACCATTGTGTTTAGTTCTTCGTTCTAACTTTTCATAACCATATTTTTTACAAAAATCTAAAGTAGCTTCAATTTTTTTTTGTTTAGATAATTCAAGTTCATCAAATAGATAATCAGGAGAGATACACTCAAACTCTTTTATCATAGCTTGTCGTTCCTCTTCTGTTTTTAGTCTTTTAAATTTTGATTTTTGAGTACTTCTAAACACACCAATATTTATACTATTGTGTTTAGTTCTTTGTTCTAACTTTTCATAACCATATTTTTTACAAAAATCTAAAGTAGCTTCAATTTTTTTTTGTTTAGATAATTCAAATTCATCAAATAAATAATCAGGTGAGATACACTCAAACTCTTTTATCATAGCTTGTCGTTCCTCTTCTGTTTTTAGTCTTTTGAAATTCTTTTTTTGATTATTTCTAAACACACCAATATTTATACTATTGTGTTTAGTTCTTTGTTCTAACTTTTCATAACCATATTTTTTACAAAAATCTAAAGTAGCTTCAATATAATCTTCTTTTTTAACTATATTTGAATTTAAAATAATAGTATCAACATTACGAATAAAACTATTTATTTTATCTTTCAACTTTAAATCAATAGTATCACCATTAATTGAATTGATATGAGAGATTTCTAAATTATTAAAAGCTTTGTTTTCTATTTTTTCAAGTTCATCTGATAATTTTCTCATTTGGCTCAAACTTATAGTTTCATTTTTCTCTAAACTTCTTTTTTTTGCAATTTGTAAATCGGCTCTTAATTGTTTATCATTTTCTTTTAAGGCATTTATAATTTCATATAAAAACTTTAATTCACTATCAATTTTAAGAGATTCAACCGTTATATCAACCATATTTCCAATAAAAATTGGTAAAAGAATATAACCAATTTTATCAGGATTATGCACTTTACCATCAATCCTATTGAATCTTTGACATCTTCCAACTGTTTGAATAATATCTGTTGCACTTCCCATATTTTTTAAGATAGCTACTAAATCCAAAGATGGTAAATCCACCCCCTCTGATAAGAGCCTTACATTTGATAAAATCATTTTTTCATCACTAAATTGTAAATCATCTATAATTGATTTTCTTTGTTTGTGTGATGTTGTACTATCAAGATGGATAATATTTATATCAGGATAAGGATTTGTATTTGTTAAACTTGAAAATCTTTTAGATTCCTCAATACTACTATTAAAAGCTAAAGCTTTTTTTATAGAATATTTTTCCATAGTTTCTTTAATAGCTCTAAGCTTTGCTTCTCTAATTTCATTTTCTACAATTAAAACTTTATCTATTTCACCAGCTTGTTTTAAGGCTGTAAGACTGTTAAATTTATGAATATAATCATCATCAATTAAAATAGCTAGTATTTTATAATCAGCAATAATTCCATCATTTATAGCATTTCTCATTGAATATTCAAAAGATATTTTTCCATATAAATCTATATTATCCATTGAAAAAACTAAATTATTCTCTGTTTCTTCTAGCTCATCATTTTCCCTAAAAGAGTAATGCTTTGGTGTAGCAGTCATAAAAAGTCTTTTTCTAACTGGAAAATTATCATCAGTTAATGCAGTTGCATAGCTATTTATTGCATTTGTATTTTTTATGGCTGTTTTATGAGCTTCATCAAAAATAGCAAAATTTGCCATTAAATCCAATTCTTTTAAAGCTATTCCTAACTGATTGCTAGATTGATAAGTAATAAAAATTACTTTATGTTTTATATTATCATCAGTTAAATATCTTTTAATATCTTCAATTTCAGTTGTAACAGGATAATTAACTTCATTTATATCTATCTCAAAATTATCTTCATTTGTATTTGTAATTCCAATTTTTTTATCACTACATACAATTAAAGGTTTAAAAGGTTTGATATTGAAATTTTCAACATAAGATAAATAAGTTTGATTTACTAAATATAAAGATGGAAATAATAGAACTGTTATTGAATTATCAACACCAGCAAAATCAAACAATCTCTTAATATATTTTTCATTTATTTTTATTGCTGTTAGTGTTTTACCAACCCCACAAGCCATAATTAATTGAGTTCTATCGTTTTTATCCAATCCATTTTCATTCTCAAAAACTTCATTTATAGCAGTTATTTGATGTGTATAAAGTTTCATTTTAATTTTCCTTTTTATTTTAGTATTAATTAATATTTAGTAATATTAGTTAATATTTTAAAATACTATTATTTGTAATATTAATAAATGCTTAAAAGTATTAATAAATACTAATTAATATTTATAATTAAATTTTGAGCCAAAAAAAAAGATAGTACCAGGAATAAAATTCTTGGTACTATACTCTTTCTATTTCTTTTTAGGTTTACCTTTTTCATCAAAAGTTGTAAATTTACAACCTTTTGAATAGTTTGAGCAACCCCACCAATAAGATGTTTTTTTATCTTTTACAGTTTTTCTTTTTATTAAATCCCCATCTTTACAATCAGGGCATTTGTGACCACTCGGTTTTAATATTAATGGTTTACCCTTATCATCAGGAAAAGCTGTTTTACAACCACCTTGATAGTTGCTACAACCCCAAAAGAATTTATTATCTTTATTCTTTATCCTTTTTAAATTTCCAGCTTCACAATTTGGGCATTTAATAGCATTTTCATCAATTGCAATTGAATCAAATTTATTTCCCTCTTTTAAGGATTCTATTTCTTTTTTAATGTACTCATTAACATTATTTAAAAACTGTTCTTTTGTAAGATTTCCATTTTGAATCTCTTTTTGTTGTTCAAACCACAAAGCAGTCATATCAGGACTTGTCAAAGTTGATGGTGAAAGCTCTATTAATTTTTTACCTGTTGCAGTTGATTTAATAGCTTTTTTATCCTCTACAATATAGCCTTTATCAAATAGATTTTTAATATGTGCCACCTTGTAGCTGGTGTACCTATTCCACCATTTTCACCTTTTTTATCTTTGTCTTTTTCAACTAAAAGTTTTTTAATTTCAGGGTCTTTTATATATTTTGCAACACTCGTTAAATCTTTTAATAATGATGGTATTGTGTAATATGGTTTTGGCTTTGTTTTTTCTTTTGAAATATTTACATCATTACAAATTGCACTTGAATTTTGTGAGATATTTTCCAAATTAACATCATTTGAATCATCATCAGTTTCATCATCTTCAATTTCACCCTTAAAAAGCACTTCAAAGCCTTGCTTAGTTGTTCTTTTTGAGCTTGTAGAAAATACATTGTCATTAATACCAACTTCTATTTGAGTATGAATATACTCTTTTGGCTCGTAAAATTGAGCTACAAATTTTCGAGCAATTAAAGTATAAATATTTTTTTCATCTTTTGATAAATCTTCAATATTTACATTTTGAACTGTTGGAATAATTCCGTGATGTGCTGTTGTATTAGCAGTATTCCAAGCAAGAGATTTAATTGAAACATTAGCACCATCAACAAAATCTTTAAAATCTAACAAATTAGCTTTTATACTTTCCAAAGTTGCTGGAGCTTGTTCAAACAAAGTTTCAGGAAGATAACTATTATCCGAACGGTTATAAGTTATCAATTTATGTTTCTCTCTTAAGCTTTGAGTTATATCTAAAGTTTTATCAGGCTTATATCCAAACTTTTTAGCACCATCAGCTTGTAAATCAATCAAATTATAAGGTAAAGGAGGATTAATCCTTTTTTGCTCGTTTACAGCCTTTAAAATAGTGCCATTTACACCTTTACAATTTAATATTTTATTTGCTATTTCTTCATCTGTTATTCTTTCATCTACTTTTAAATTTGCATTAAAAAGAATATTATTTGAATTGAAAGAGCCTTTAACTGTATAATAAAAGCTACTTTGATGAGATTCAATCTCTTTATCCCTTGCAACAATTAACCCTAAAATTGGAGTTTGTACTCTTCCAACACTTAAAACACCTTGATAACCAAGTGATTGTGCCAATTTTGTGTAAGCTCTTGTAAAATTGATTCCAACAGTCCAATCAGCTTGACTTCTTGAAAATCCACTATCCGACAATCCTTTAAAATCATCATTTGATTTTATTTCCTGTAATGCTTTTTTTACACCTTTTTCTGTTAAATCAGATATTAAAACTCTTTCAACAGGTTTATTATTGTTAGCATACATCAAAATTTCATCAATTAATATTTGACCCTCTTCATCATTATCACCAGCATTTACAATTTTTGTAACTTCTTTACTGTTGATTAAATCAAGAATAATATTAAGTTGTTTTTTTGAACTTGCAATTGGTAAATATTTAAAACTATTTTGACCTGTTCCTATTGGTAAAGGCAAATCTTCTAAGCTCCAAGTTTTAAATTTTTCATTATAATCTTCGGGCATAGCCAAACCAAGGATATGTCCGTAAGCCCAAGTTACTAGATTGTCACCAACCTTAAAATAGCCATCTTCTCTTTGTAGAGAGCCATTTAAACCTGTTGTAATTGCTTTTGCAAGTTCAGGTTTTTCTGCTATAAATAATCTCATTTTTATATTTCCTTTTTGTTTGATTTTGAACTAGAAAAAATTGATCCACTAAAGATGGATTATATTTTTCTAGTTCTTTTTTATATAAAGCCATTTCTTTTTTCTATATCTATTAAAACATTATGATATTTTCTTAATTTCTTAACAAAATATCTCATTTTTAAATAAAGCTCTTGCAAAGTTTCTTTAAAATCTAAAATTTCATTTAGTGAATACTTTTGAAAATTATCACTAATTAATTTTTCTATTGATAAAAATTGATTCTTAAATCCAAAATAACTCTCTAAAAAATAAATTTTTTGCTCTTTTTTAGCTTTGGATTTTCTCTCTGCTCTCATCTTTCTACTTCAACACTTTTTTTATCTTTTGGTTTAAAAAATGGTTTCTTTGTTCCATTTTCTAAATCTTGATTTTTATTAATTTCAATAGTTTTATCTTTTTCAAGAGCTTTATCAATATAATTTTCTTTTACAAAAGTAACCATTTTAAAGCTATCTTTTACAGCTTCATAAATTTCAGTTTTTTTATCTTTTAGATTTTCAGCCCAGCTCTTTACATAGCTTTGATGATTTTCTAAATTATAATCCATTCCCAACTCTTTAGCCTGTAAAAAGCTATATATTTCAGCTCTTAGCTCTTCTTTTGCATAGCTTTTTGTTTCAGGATTACCACTTAAATCACGGTTTAACCTTTTCTCGTGTCCTGTACTATGTCCTAGTTCATGAAAAGCAACACTATAATAAGATTCAGGACTTGAAAACTGCTCTTTTTCAGGTAAAACAATCTCATCTTTTACAGGGCTATAATAAGCTTTACTTTGTCTAAAATGTTTTATTTCCAAATCTTTTACATTATCTAAAACTTTTTGACAATCCTGAATTGATATAAAATCTTTTTTCTCAAAATCATTATCTTTGTAAAGAGCTTTAATTTTATCTTTATCAATATTTATAGTTTGGTCTATATTGAAAACATTTGAAGATTTAAAAATCATATCAACTTTTTTTTCTCTATTTTCATCAATTAAAATCTTTTTTAAATCTGATGGAATAGTATTATCTTGCAAAAGCTTTTTTTCTTTTCTCTCAATATCTTCATCTGTTCTAGGTCTTTTTTCAAAGAAAATAACATCACTTGCTTTACTTCCTTTTACAACTGTTCCACCTAAATCTTTTATCTGTTTAAAAGTTAGCCAAGCATTTTCTTTATAATTGTTATCAATTCTTATCATATCAAGCATAAAAGAGTTCATACCTTTATATATAGTCTTAGTAACTGGATTATGTGATTGAGATTTAAAATCTTCTGCTTTCCAAGGTTTTACCCAAGGAGCAGTACCTTTTTCTATTGCTTCATAAAAAATATTTGCTATCTTTTCAATATGTTCTTCATATTTCATATTTAACCTTAATTTTCTCATCTTTAGAATCTTTTTCTATTTCAGCTTCATATTTATCAATATCACCATTTTGTTCTAACTCTTGAAATAAAGCTTCAAGTTCTTGTTGAAATATCAAATCATTAATATTGTTTGTTTCTTGTTCATTTGCCATTTTCTTTCCTTGTGTTATATAGCTTTTCTTATGAAAGGCTCAATTTTTGTTATTTTTTTATGATTAAATCTTCTGTAAGCTTTTGAAACAGCTTCATCATAATCATTAGCTTTAATTGAAGTTATATTGTAATGTTTAGCATTAAAATAAACTACTAATTCAAATATATTCATTTGTACTTCCTAATATAAATTTTTTATCAATTTTGGTTTAAAATATTTTTCTTCAAAATATTTATCATATTTTGCAACATATCCATTTTTAAATCCCAATTCATAAGAGCCTGTATTATAAGCACTAAGACTTTGTTTAACTCTTTGAATTTTAGGACTTTCTTTGCTGGTGTTTTTGAAAAAATTATAATAAACAGTAGAAGCGAAAAATAAATTTTGACAAGGCTCAATTGCTTTTTCAAGAGTTGTATTAAATAATTCAAAGTTATCACTATTCAATTGCATATATCCAACATCAACACTAAACCCAGCATTAATATAGGTTTGAGCTATTTTTATAGCTTCATCTTTTGTTTTAGGAGTAAATGAAACAAAACTTTTCCCATCTTTATTTACATTAATTGAATAAGGATTTTTAGAGCTCTCTTCCTGTACTATCATTTTAACTATTTGTGTTGGAACAACTGGATTTTTACATTGTTCTATAAATAAACTATCTAACATCAATTTTACCTTTATCTTTAATTATCTTTCATTTTCAAGTTCTTGATTTTTATTCAAATTAAAAGAGTTATCTTTTAGTTTAAATTGTTTTTTTTTACTTTTGGTTTGAGTTAAAAAATCAGTCATATCAAAACCATTAAACAATTTTAATTTATGTTTTTTAGCTTCATTTTCCCAATCCCAAGTTTTCACACTTTGAGCAACATCTTTTAATTGGTCTAGCATTTTAAGAGTTCCCTCTTTTCCAGCCTTGTCATAGTCATAAGCGACTATGATTTTCAGGCCTGAAAATAGCTCTAAATGCTCTTTTGGAATATCATTATTTTCAGCTCCAAGTGTTACAGCCCTGTAACCATTACCAACCATATTTAAAACATCTTTTTCACCACCACATAAATACACTTCAATAGATTTATCTTTTCCATACTCTCTTAAATTTGCAAGATTAAAAGTTGTTCTGCTTCTACCCTTAGAAAATAAAACTTTTCCAAGTTTTACCTCTTTTCCATCTTTACCAATAAACGGCTTTGGATTTTTATTATATTTCCAAAGTGTGAGAATATTTCCATAATCATCTAATATAGGCATAATTAATCTATCAGACTGTTTTACATAACCAATTTGATATTTTTGTGCTATTTCTTTTTGTTTATCAAACTTTAAAGATGGTAAAGCTTCATTTAAAAGCTCTTTATATCTATCGAAATTCTCTAGCCTTTGTTTTTCAAATTCTTTTATGTATTCTTTATTGATAAAACCATCTTTTTTTATTGTTCCTGAACAATATCCTTTATATGAATCAATAGAGGGTAATTCTAAATTTAACAGCTTGTGAGCTTTCTCTCTTGCTTCAATAAAATTCATATCACGATTCACGAGTTTTATAAAATCAATCAAATCCCCACGATTGCTTTTATTATCATTAAACGGCGAAGAAGTCCAGCACCTTATTTTTCCATCTTTATATATTTTCATATCAGGAGTATTTGCACTTTGCCAATGAAAGCTCCCATTTCTAAAGACTTCAAAACCAAGTGATGAAATTGCATTCATCACTTGTTCTTTATCTGTATCTAAAGCCATTATCTACCAAAACTATTTAAACTTTTAGCTTTTTGCTTAGGTTTAAAAGTTCTTTGTTTTTGGGGATTAGGGGGTATATTTGTTTTTTCAATTTGTTTTGAATTTTTTTGTTGTTTGCTCATTTTTCTCTCTCCAACTCTTTAGATTTACCACTATATTTACCAGTAGGTTTAAATACTCGTTTATTTTGAGCTTGTTTTTCTAAATCCTTAAAAGCTTCACTTTTTTCACCACCAAAATTTTTCATATTTTGTATATAGCCTTGTTGAATATTTTTATCCATAGACTTTAAAACATCTGTTTGTTCTTTTGATAGTGATAAACTATTGTGTGCTTGATAACCTTTAAAATTGAAGTCTTTATGAATCTCATCAAAATTATTACCTTTTGCTGATACAACAACAATATTTCTATAAGATGTAAAACTTTTTGCTATATCTATCAAATTAGGTTTAAAATCCAATTCATCAAGATTTTTTAATTTGTTAAATTCACAATTAAAGTTTTTTATACTATTTTTTCCAAATTGTAAATTTTCAACACCTTTTAAATTTTCAAGATTATTATTACTACAATCAAAAGTTTTTAAAACTTTATTTGGTGAGTGTTCAAGAGTTGTAAGATTGTTGTTGCTACAATTAAATGAACCTTTTATCTCTTTTGGGCAACCATCAAGACTAGTTAATCCCAATCCACTTATATCAAGGTTACCCTCATATTTTTTACCTTTTAAATCTTCTTTTCCTAAAACTTCAGTCCAATAGTGACCAAATGAGCCTTTTTCGTAGTTTGGTTTTGCTATTTCTTTATCTTTTTTAAAGAAATTTGCAATTCCATCTTTAAAATCTTTTAAAACAGAAGATATATTTTGATTTATCTCTTTAAAATTATCTTTTGCATAAATTAAAATGTTTTGTGGACTAAGCTCTTGTGGATTTTTTTCAGTTTCTAAAACTTTTGTAAACTCTTTTTGCAAATCATTTGTTTTTTCTTGTATATCTAAAAACCTATCATCAAATGATTTTACAACCTTTTGAAAGGTTTTATTGATGGCATTATCAATTAAAGTTTTTTCAGTTTTAGACCAAGAGTTTATCTCATCTTCATCATATCCCAAAGATATATATTTTTCATTTTCCATTTTTTAAATCCTTAATATAGAGAGATTATCTCTCTATATCTTGCCCTTTATCTTGAGATTTAGCTTTTGGCTTAAATTGCTTTTTTTCAGGAGCTTCTTTTCCTCTCATAGCTCTAATGTTTGCTTGAGCTTCCTCTAAAGTATTTTCAACAATTCCACCGTGTCTTTTTGGAGTTGAAGTTTTTTCAACTACATTTCCATTTTTATCTTGAATTTCAACAGGAATTTCCTTTGATTGATTTTGCTCTTGGCTCTTAGCTTCTCTTTTGGCTTGTAATTCAGAAGTAGTTTCAATATTTAAACTATTTTTCCCAATTGTAGCAACAGCTTTTTCACCTGAATCTTGTTCAAATTTAATCATATCTTGCAACAGGTCTTTATTTGATAAAGTTACTCTTGCACCCAAATAAGCAGATTTATCAGTTGTATTTATTTTAATACTTTCAACAATTTGTTCACTATTACCTGATTTACTCATACTATAAAAATGTTTATCAGGATTATTTATATCAACCTTTTTGTTAAAATAAATAAAGTTGTCTTTATCATTTTGTAAATTTTTATCAGTTGGTACAAGGACAATATCCTCTTTATCATTTTTATTTACAAAATAATTTTTATAACCTGATTCAGTATTTAAAGATAAGCTAACTGCTCCTTTTCCCATACTTGCAACTTGACCAGCTTCTTTCACTATATCAATAAGAGCCGTTACTTTTTGTCTATCTTTTAAATTCCCATCTTTATCTTGATATTTCAAACTATTGTTTACTTGAACTGCTAACTTTGGGTTTTCTTCTTTTGTTAATTCTACAAATGCCATAATTTTTCCTTTTTTGTTTATCATCGACTAATCATCGAGTTACTCTATAATCTAAAACTTTTTAAGCTTCACCAATCACTTTTTTATATTTATTTAATAACTTGTTTTCACATATCGCACCTCCTGAATAAAGATTTATTTGATTTTTTTAAATTTGAGTTTGTTGGTAAACAACGATATTTAAGCAATATTTACCGTGTACTTTATTATTAATGTATTTTTATAAATTTTGGCTATTGTTTTATTGCACCAATTTTTAGGTATAAAAAAAGGTAAAGCTTCATAAAAGCCTTACCTTTATTTAATAATAAGCCCAAAAGGGCTTATTTAGTAGTAGTTTATTTGCAATAAACCTTTATTTTTGAAGTACATCTTGAATAATTCAGAATCTACATCATAATATCTTTTAATATTATGATGTTGCATAAATTCCTTAAGAGCTCTATTTTTGAAAAGTAAACTTAAAGCATTATTACTTAATTTTATTTTTGGTAAATCTACTTTAATACTATTAACTCTCTCATAAATGATTTTATACTCTTCAATAATGGTACAAAGAAGATTTAATTGATTTTCATTCATTTTTAATTACTCCTAGTTTGGAAACCAACAAGTTTTTGAAAATGGAACTTTTTTATAATATACTGCATAACCACCTGAATCACTATCACTATAATAAATAGTATGTTGCAAATTTGATGATAAATTTCTATATTCTGAATATGAAACTTGCTGTAATTTAGAACTTAAATCCCATTCTAATTGACTGTAAAATTCACCTGTACATTTATAAATAGGTCTTTTTATATCTGTATAAGAGTGATTATATAAAGAGTTACATTGACTTGGTACAGTTGGGTTTACTCTGTAAGCTGTATAATATTTACCTAAACTTTCATAACTATCAACTTCTATTCTTTGATTTAATGCTTCTGCTGTACATTCTCTACCATCAGTCATAGGTAAAACATTATCTCTTAAATCTGCGAATTTCTCATCTTTTTTATCAGCACCATCAACAGGACAAAGATTTAAAAAATTTTGTCTTGCTTTGATTGTATCTTGTGGTTTTTTAGCTTTGATACTAAAATACTTTTGAATACTCTCATTGCATTCATCAGGTCTTTGTCCTGAACTTAAACATAAAATTGCTTCACAAGCCAATTTTGTGTCACCTGTTAGCATATCAGATGGACTACTCGAATTATCAGAATTATCTGAACTAAAAACAAAACTACTCAATAAAAGAGTTAATGCGATTTTTTTAAACATTTTAATTTTCCTTTTTTGTGATTTTGAACTTGAAAAAATTGATCCACTAAAGATGGATTATATTTTTCAAGTTCTTTTAATTTAATACCTGGACCAATTAAAATTGGTCTAGGTATTTTTTTTAAGCTACATTCATTGTTTGAACTGGAATATCAATATTAGTTTCATTTAATTGGAGCATTTTTTCCCAATCTTTATGAGTTGGATTTTTTATATTTCTCATATATGGTGAAACTTGTCTAAATTTACTAATAAAATATTCATCATTATAATAAAAAGCTTTATTACATAAAATCGGCTTTTGATAATTCATCATTAATAAAGCCTTACTTTGTGGTAATTCCATCAACTCTTGGGGTAACATTAAAGCTCTTCTTTGTTCACTAACACTATGTGAACTGCTACCAGCTTCAAGCATTTTTCCGTGACTATAAGATTTTGAAACTGCTTTATAAGTAGTATCACCTAATCTTTTAGATATTTTTTCAGCTTCTTCAAATTCATTAGGTGTGTAATAAATCTTAACACCCATATTTTGAAGTAATGTATTTGCACCATCTTTCCCATAACCATCAGGTTTTTGTGCTTCAAGTTGTGATAAAGCTTGAAATATCATTAAAATTCTTAAATGGAAACCAGCAATATATGAAACACCTTTTTTAAGTATAGGCATATTTCCAATACTTGTAAACTCATCTAAAAGCAAAAGGCAAGTATATTTTAATTCAGGATTCTTTTGAGGTAATTCTTTAGTATTTACACTAAGTAACTGCGAAAAGAAGATATTTAAAATAGGTCTTGCAATTGCTAATTTATCAGGAGTAATTCCTATAAAAATAGTCATTTTCTTTTTTCTTAAATCTCTTAAATCAAAATCACTTGTTGCTGTTGCTGTTGTAATTGGCTGATTTCTATAAATCATTAAAGGAGCATTGAAACTACTCATTACCCCTGATTTTGTATTTTGACTATCTATTGAGAAATAACTCTCTAATTTTTCTTTAGTTCCTTTAGAAACCAATTCTAAATGCTCTAAATATTCAAAAGTTTCATCAAGACCTGAAATTTTTGTGTCCTCTTCCTCTTCTTCTTCATTTGGAATTGATAAACTAAATCCAGCACTTAAATTCAATAAACCACACATTGACCATTCAAGAAAAAGCTCATTTTCATTCAAAAATTCTTGACCTTTTTCGGTTAAAGCTAAATCCCTATAAAGATAAGCAAGTCCAATAAAAAGATTTTGTGCCAATTGATTAAAAAATACTGTTGTACTATCACCATCTGCTGGATAAAGCAAATTTACAAAATCTAGTAAATCATTATCCCTTGTTGTTTCATTCATTAAATCAATATATGTCAAAGGATTATATCTATGAGTTCTAAAGTCAAAAGGATTAAACAAATAAACTTCTTGACCTAAAATATCCCTACGATATTTGCTTGAAAAATCGAAACATTCTTGTTTAATGTCAAGAACAACACAACTTTCTTCCCATTCCATTAAATTTGGAATAACAATACCAACCCCTTTACCACTTCTTGTAGGAGCTCCTAAAGCTAAGAACTCACTACTTTTCCATTTTAATAGTTTTCCATTGTCTAATTTGCCAACAACTAAACCTTTATCTTGCAATAATCCCATCTTTTCAATTTCTTGTTTATTTGAGAATCTAGCTTCACCGTGTAAACTTTTTTTATTTTTTCCAAAATACATTAAAAGACCAATTGCTATACTCCAAAAAGAGAAACAATAAAAAATTGACTCCCAAACTCTAGGATAATTTCTTGTTATAGACTTGTAAGTAAATGTTAAATCATAATTATTGGCTATTTGGCTAAAAAGATTTAAACTAAAATAACCGTTTAAAAAAAAGATTAAAAGACCACTCGAAAGGTAAGTGAAAAATAAAACAGAAAACAAAAAAAACAAAATACTTTTTTTATTGAGATTTTTCATCTTTAGCACCTTTATAATATATGTCACTAATATTTCTTTCCCCATTGTGTGCTTGTATATGAACAACAACATCAATAACATCATCAAGATTTTTCTTAATAATCTCAAACGGCAATTTTTGCCCTTGGGGATTTTGTAAAATCATTAAAGCAAGTCGTGTAAAAGTTTCTCTTACACTTCCTGAATGTAACGATGTAATACTTCCACCGTGACCACTATTTAAAACATTTAAATAGTCGTATGTTTCACCACCTCTAAGCTCTGCTAGAAGTATTCTATCAGGCTTCATTCTTAAACAACTTTTTAATAAAATAGCACTTGTAACAGGGTCGCCCTCTTTAGCTTCACTTGGATAAAATAATTGAACAAAGTTTTTGTGACTATGGAAAGCGATTTCCTCGGTATCTTCAATCGTAATTAATCTTTCATCAACAGGAATAAAATCAATTAATGATTTCATAAATGTTGTTTTACCACTTCCAGTTGCACCAGCAATTACAATATTTTTTCCCATCTTTACAGCTTCAATAAGAAAATCTTTAAACTCACCTTTATCAAAAAGAGCTCTAAGATTAACTTCTTCATTTGTTAAATGTTTATCTTTATTTTGAATGATTTTTTTAAATATACCTTGTTTATCATAATCCTCTAAAGTGTATCTTGTTTTAGATGGTTTTCTGATAGTGATAGACAATCTACCTTTTTTAGTCACAGGAGGGATAACGATTTGAACTCTCTCCCCATCATTTAAACTTGCACTTAGAATTGGTTTTGAGCCTTTTAAAGTATCTTCTTTGTGACTTGCAACAGGTACGGCAAAAGCCATCATTTCATCATAAGATATATCTCTTTTATGTTCAGTCCAAATTGATTTAAAATCTTGTGTCCATATTGAGCCATCACCATTAAAGCAAATTTCATTTATATTAACATCATTTAGATATTCACCAAATATTTTTTTAGTTTGAATCCCTAAAGAACGAGATTGATTTTCACCATTTTTCATTTGTCATTCTTTTTAGTTAATTTATAAACTTGTGAAAAATCAACATCACGATTTACATAAACACCAACTAAATCACCGTGTTGTTTGTAAACAGTTGGTTTGATATTTATGAATTTTTCAAGAGCAATTGAAGCGATGTTTGAAGCATTATCCCTTGAATTTTCAGTATAATCAATTTGAGTACCTGAATTATTATTTGATTTATTGCTAGTAAGTTCAGAAGCTAAAACATTGAATAAATCATCAACTGCTGATAGCATTATTGAACTTCCAAATCTCATTAACCATTTATGGTCGATTTCACCCTCTAAACCAGCACCACCCAGTTCATCACTAGCACCACTATTAAGAGGAATTCTTAAATGTTGTGGAGTTCTTACCTCTTGCCATACTACAAAATATCTTGATGTTCCATCGTTTGCTTGGTCACCTTTATAAGTTCCAAAAAGCTTTGAGCCTTTTTCAATTAATAAAACATTTCCATTTGATGAATAAACATTTTGGCTAATTGTACAAGATGTACTTCCAGCAATTGCCGAAACAAATCTTGTATCAAGAGAACAACCAATATAACTACCTTTTGGTAAAAGCAAATCAGGATTAAATTCATTTAATTTAGCAACCATTGGGCTGTAAGTTTCACCACTAAAATCTGCTCCACTACTTCCTTGTTGTTTATTGAAATTTTGTTCCATTTGTAAAAAATGTGCTTTTTGTTTTTCTAAATCATCTATTTGTGAATCATAAACTGTACTTTTACTATTTCCACCTGTTTTCCCACCACCATTTTGATTATTAACCATCGTTCCTGATGTTCCCTTAATAATTTGTGGTTTTGGAGGAGTAGTTTTTGAAACTGCTGAAAAAATATCCTCTTCTTTTGCCTGAAAAGGATTTTGCTGTTCTTGATTTATTGCAAAAGGGTTTTGTTGTGGCTCTTCTTTTGGTAAATCAGATTTTTTAAAACTTTTAACACTTGTTGCTTCAACTTCTTTAACCTCTTTAGCCTCTTTACTACTTAAAATATTTTGTAATAAAGTAGTAATAATAAAAAGGACAATAATTGTTCCCATTATCATACCGACATAAAATTGAATTTTTTTAACAGTTGAATTTTTATTCCCAACTAAATCAGTATTTGAAGAATTATTCACAAAATTTGGATTTTGAAAATTATGATTATTTTGATTCTCTTGTTGTTCTTGATTTTCTTCATTATGATTATTTCGCATTTATAACCTCTCTTTTGATTAATGGTGAATTTGTTGTTTTTGGCTCTTCAAGAGGATTAACTCCAAAGCTTTTATTTAAAATTCCAACAATTCTTTTTCCACTTCTTAAAACAATCTGTTTAGCTGTTTTTTGAATAACTAAAACATCATAATTTCCCTCTTTTTTAATATGATTATTTAAAATACTCTCTTTTTCATTTTCATATAAAAATACAGATGGAATATCTTTTGTACTATCAAATCCTAAATATGTAAATTGTCCATCATCGTATGCGAACGAGGGCGAAATATTTTCACTTTCAGGATTAATATTCATATAATAATCCCAATTTCTAGGAATAGCCGTTCGGTTTAATTCAGTTTGTACCTCTTGCTTTTCAACTTCTTTTTTCATTAAAGCCAGTTGCATATCTTCTTTTGCTTTTTCATCAGCTGGATAACTAAATGTAAATTTGAAAAAACTATTTTGTTCAACATTCAAATCAAGATTGAATATATATTCTCTCTTGTTTGTTAAAACTATTAAATTTGTTTTCCACTCATCAGGAGTTGGCTCAATTATAGATTTTTTATTAACAGTTTCACCAAATTCATCAACAGCAAAAGTTGATTCATAAGATTTTGGTTTAATAAAAATATAATTTCTTCTATCTTGAAAATCCCAACCTTGTGAAAATCCACTTGCCATATCAAGTATAACTTCATCAGGTGAAAATTGAACAACTGTTGTATATCCATTTTTACCATATATTTGAAATACATCATCTTTATTAAAATCAGTATATACAACTCTTTTATCAAAAATTGTAGGTTTTGGAATTTCTATCCCCAAAAGAGAAGAAGCTCCAATCAAAGTAGCTAATATTAGTTTTTTCATTCTTTTATTTCCTCATCTATTCTATATGAATTAATAACAAATCCTAAAGGATTTTCAAGTCTTGATTTTGAATTTTGCTTCATAGGTAAATAATCATAAGTTAAAGTAATTACTTTGATGTTTTCCTGTACATTGCTAGTAGTCAAATCTTTTTCTTTAGTTTGAACTCTTATAGTGCTTGTCTTAGTTCCATTACTATCATTTAGTACGATAGATAAAATTTCAGCTTCAATCTCAAACTTATTTTTTAAAGTTTCATATCTTCCTGTTTTATCGGCAGTCATAAATTTAATGTAATTATCTGAAACTAATTTACTTGAAAGCATTTGAGTTCTTTCATAATCTTGATTTAGAGTGTTATAATAATATTGTTCTCTTGTTTTTACATATCTTGCTATAAAATGCTTGTCTATGGCTTCATCTGTTTTCATTACCTCTTCTTGTAAATTTGTAACAATTTCAACAAATCCATTTTTATCTACTTTTACAGCAACAACATCAACCCTTTTTAAAGGCAACATTACAACAATCGCAATAACTAAAAGGACAGTTACAAATAACGACACAATAGCAACGAGCCAAGCTCTTTTATTGCTTTTACTAATTAGATAATTTCTTGATGTTTCAAAATCTAAAGCATTGTCCTTATCAAAGTTATCATCTGTTATATACTTAGTTTTCATTTTACCACCTTGTCATTTTTTGCATTTTGAAAATCTGTATTTTTGTTAATTGGTAGCCAATTATCATTTTCACTAAATATTTTTTTACTACTCACTTCGTTTGTTACATTTGATGGTGATGGAGTAGAAACATTTTTATTGTTTGTACAACCAATAAAAAATAATGGTAGCAACAATCCTAAAACTAGATATTTTGCTTTACTCATTGTTATCTCCATAATTTTTATTGTCTAAATTAATCATTATTGATACTAATTTATGTTTAGCTTCACTCATAATGTCGCTTATATCATTTGGGTCTATACCATCTGTACAATCCAATCTTTCTGCATAGATAACAAATCCATATCCATAATTATTGAATACTGCATAATCATCATTTTCATTTGTTATAAATTTTAAAAATCTTGATTTGATAATACTTCTTTTTGAAATAGCAGATAAGTGTGAAATTTCAGAAAAGAGCTTATCTTCGTTATCTTCTTTGCTATGTATAGATTTAATTTCACAAGGTATTGCTTTTACTGTATAAACATTATTTACAGTAAGTATTATTTCTGTAATCATTTAATTTCCTTTTTTTGATATTTTTAAATATTTATTAATATCTTAAAACATTAATAAATATTGATAATTTATTTTTTTGATTATTTGCCAAATTTTAGGCATAAAAAAAGGCAGAACTTAAAAGCTCTACCTTTATATATCTTTATCTAAACCAGTTTAAGTAGGTTTTGCAACTTTAGATTGTCTATAATCTTTGAATTGCTCAACAGCTTGTTTAATGTTTCCAGCACTTTGTTTATATTGTGATGGTGCTGATTGACTTCCAGTCACACCACTTTGTACCAATCTTTCTATGCTAACAGTTCCAATTTTATCTGCAATTTCAACAGCAATTTTTATTAAACCAAACAATAATATCCCCATCACTAAACTTTGAAAACCTATACTTAAAACATCATAATCATTTATCACACCTGTTTGAGCTTTTACTATATGGTCACCATATTTTTGTGAAAATTGACTCAACATAAGTCCAACAACGAAAACTGTTAAAAGATTAGTTATAAATATTTGTAGCCATTGAGTGAATACATTTCTAAACCAAGGATATATCCAACTATATATAACTATTGGAGCTAATAACATTAATATTTTTAATGTTGTTCCTGTAATAACAACAATTAAAAATGATGGAATAATTCCCAATAAAAAGCCCAAAAAAACCAAAATGATTGCTAAGACAGTTCCAGCAACAGAAGAGCCACTATCCCAAAAAGAATACTTTTCAGAAATAACAGTAATTAACTTTATAGTTTCATCATATTTATCATCTAAAGCAGAATATAAATTTGTATTTCCAGACATTATATTTTGTAGATTTTCCATACCAATTTTGATGGTATCTAAATAGCCGTTTAGATTTAAAGCAACTCCAACAACTAGCATTTTTATTGTAATATCCCAAATCAATTCCCTTAATGGCTCATTTGTTTTACCAGCAAAAGATTGATAGGCTTTAAACATTATTTGTAAAGTAATTGTAATTCCCACAAGAGAGGTGAGAACTTCAACCACTTCTGTATTTGAGTTGGCGACTAAGAAATCAAAAAATGAATCTATCCAATTTCCAATTGATTCAAAAAATCTCATAGTCCTATAATTTTATTTTTTCCCATTTTAAAACTCCTTGTTTTAATATTTAAGCACTTTTCCCATAGTCATTTGTTTAGCTTTACTATCTAAAGCTTTCCATTCATTTGTTTGTTTAAGTTCTTGAAACCAAACATTAACATCTTGACCATATTTTTTTTCAAACATATCTTTAGTTTCAGTCCATTCCTTGATAAAAGTTTCAGGTTTGATTGATAACATTGCTTGTTTAAATTCTGTTTTTGCTTTACTCTCTTCACTTTCTACACAACCACTAAATAAAAGTCCTAGTGCTAAAGCCGTTCCTATAACTAATTTTTTCATTTTTCATTTTCCTTTTTGTTAATTAATATACAAGAATATTATCATAAAATAATGTAATAATTGTGTAATTAATGATATTTATTAACATTAATTAGTATTAATTAATACTTTAATACTTTTCCCAAAGTAGAGTAAATCTCTCTTTTCTTTTGCTCTTCTTCGGCTCTTGCCATTGCTTGATTGTTTTTTTCCATCATATCAATTTTCATTTGGATAATTTGCATTTGAGCCATTTCCATATTAATAGCATTTGCTATATCTTGACTATCTTTTATATCTTGTGAGCTTGATACTCTTTTAGATAACTTTTCTAAATTTTCTGCTGATGTATCCACCATCTTTTTAGTTTCTTGAACTGTTGCAATTTGTGTAACTTCTCTTTGAAGATTCAATTTGCAATTCTCTTTTTGCCAATCTTTGTAAATTTGATTTTCACATCTATCAAAAACATTATATTTTTGAAATAAACTTCTTGATAAATTCCCAATATTTGAACTAGGGTTTGCCATAGCTTTAGCTAAGTCTAAATAATCATCACCATATACTTTCGCATATTGCTGTAATCTGTTTAAATCTTTAACAAATCCAACACTATCACGAATCCCCGTTTTACTCATAAGCTCATTTTCATAAGCTGTTAATTGGCTAGAATAGTGTGAAGCTGTATCACTCCATCTTTCGGCAGTTTCTTTCCATTCTGCTATCTCTTTGATGTTTTGAGCTAAAGTTTGAGCAATAGCAAGAACATCGACCGTTGGAATCCCTGAACTGAACAATAATTGAGTGCTTAAAACGGCACTAATTAGATATTTTTTCATTTTTATTTCTCCATATCTTGATTTTTTGAATGTTTTTTTTCTTTTGGTTTGAAATTAGGTTTTATTTTTGCACCAGTATATCTACTTGCGAAATTCTCTGCTTTTTCTAAATTAGCAAATTCTTCATAATTATCCCAATCGCCATTAAAAATAACTCTATATGGTTTGAGTTCTTCTTGACTTATATCTTTTTTCATTTTAAGCTTTTTATTGATTTATTATTTACTTAAATTATTGAAAAACATTATATTTACTTTTCCAAAATCTTTTTGAACTGGATTTACTTCTTGTAAAGTTATATTTGCTGTTACTTGATTATCTAAAAAGTATTTTTGATACTCTTTAATTAAATCACCTCTTCCAATAATGATTATCTCATTTGAATTGTGAGCAACTAAAAAGATTTTTGTTAAATCTTCATTTTTAAATAAATATTTTCCAACTTTTTCGGCTGTTGCTTGAAAAGTCCAATTTTGATTTTTTAAATGAGGGTCTTTTGGTACTTTAAACTCTTTTGTAAGCAAAAACTCTTGATTTATAGTTAATGCACTATCTTTATGCCACTTTACAGGTTCTGCATCAGGTATCTTGTCAGAACAACCCGACATCATAAAACCAATAGTTGTTAAAACTCCTAAATTAAAAGCTAAAGCTGATAACATTCTAATTGCTGTATTTTTTGTCATTTTATATCCTTATATGTTTTTATAATAATTTCTAAGTTCATTTACTTTCTTTTCAAGAGGAATCTCTTTTGAAAATATTTCGCTTACCTTGTCAGTATGTACTGCTCCTGTTGATATTATTGAGATATTCTCTTTTCCAAGAGTTGATAAATCTAAATTAACAATCGCAACTTCCTTGCTTCTTTTAACTAAAAAAGGGTATCTTGCTGGATTAAATCCTTTTATTATTTGATACTCTTCAAAAGTACAACTTAAACCTTTTACATAATCATCTTCATTTGCTTTTTCATTTGGGAAAAATATATGTGTTGATGTTTGTTCAACAATTGCTCTAGCAATTTTTAATTTAAGTACATCTTCAACACTTTGTGAAGCCATACCAATAAATCCGTTCTCTTTTCTAATCGTTTTTAATTTGTTAAAAACTTCATCTTGAATAAGCTGATTATCAAGCCATTGCCAAAACTCATCAATTCCAAGTCCAAATCTTCTACCATCAATTAATGAAGTAACTCTCATTAAAATATAGAAACTTAAAGGAGCTGATATATCAGGGTCATTTAAAAACTCTGTTCCATCTATTCCATAGAAATTAATATCATCAGGAAAATCAAGCAAATCGTTTTCATTGTCAAAAACCCACCCATATTTTGCACCTTTTTTCCATAATGAAAATCTTTGTTTTAAAGAGTTATCATCGCTATTATCATCTGTTAGATTTTCTAAAAGTAATGAAATCCCATACTTTCTATCCTCTTTAGGAATATAATCCATAATAAAATTAATAGCATTTGTTAGCTCTTTTTCTTCACTTGTTTTTAAAGTTTCACCATTTGCTGTTACAAGTATTTTCATTAATATTTGTAAACTTCTTTTATTATTATCATTGCTTTCAATTGCAAAAGGATTAAATCCTGTTGGAACTCCATTTTGAAGAGTGATATATCTTCCACCAGCACTTAAAATGTTTGCCATAGCTCCATAATCTTTATCAAGATAAACTAAAGTCATTTTTTTAAGATTTTCAGGTATATTGGCTGGAAATGTATCTTTATCAGCAAATTTCAAAAGTTGATTATTTAAAAATTGCAAAAAGGCTGTTTTCCCACCACCTGATTGACCAATTACCAAAAAGTTTCCAAGAGTAAAATCACCAAAATCATTTTTACTTTTTTCTGCGTGAATATTGAAATAATAAGGCTGTTTAGATGGTGTTTTTAATACCGTTACAGCTTCACCCCAGCAATTGTTATTCTCTCTTCCTTTTGGGAAATTATGAAGAGCTATTAAACTAGCAAAATTTTCATTATTTATTAAGCTCACTCTAGGTCTTAAAGCATAATTTGTTGGAAATTGTGCAAAATATGTAGATGGTAGAGCCAAATCAGCTAAACTAATCTGTAAACCAACATCTTGTAAATTTGTTATCACTTTATTTGTATTGCTTTTAACCTCTGTTAAATCATTTCCAAATACTGTAATTGAAAAATGATAATCACCAAAAGCTAAATCACCATTTGTTAATCTATCTAAAGCAATATCAAACTGTTCAGCTTGTGTAATTGAATCATCTTCACTAGCTTGAAAATGTTTCTTTTGTTTTTTTAACTTCTCTTTTGCTTTGCTTCTTTGTAACGGTGTAAATGATTGAGTAATTGTATAGTTCACATCTAAATACATTAAAGTATCTAAGATACCTGAAAATGTTGTTGAACAATAATCTTTTATTTCAATTATTTGTGCAAATTTTTTATCACTTGTTGTATAGTTTAGTTGCACTAAATCACCAGCAAATTGTATATTTTTCAATCCACCAATTAAATACTCATTTAAAGGAGCATTTAAAGCCCTTGTTTTTAAGAATTTTCCACCTATTAGATAGTTATAAAATTCTAATTGTGTAGAATACTTTTTCCCATCTTCTTGATATACACCTAATTTTCTTGCATTGAATCTTGATAAATTAGCTTCAAGTCTATTTGAATAATCTCTAAATTTAGTCATAAAATTTAAAAGTTCATTTTGAAATTTATTTGAGCTCAAACTTAAAAATTTGCTTTTATCTGTATTATTCAAAAAAGGATTATAAATCATTGTAAGATACAAATTTGTAGCCTTACTACTTCCAGCTGTAAAAGATTTAAAATATAAATCATTGATTTCTTGTAAATATTTATTCTCATAGTTAGCTTTTAAATATGTATCTACATCGTGCCTAGCACTATGAAAATAAAAAGATACAGGCTCACTCGAAAAAGCAGAAAAAATATTTGCTAACATCTTGTTTATAGAATCTTGATTCTCTTCACTCTCTACTTCGAAAGCAATTCCTTTTATTTCCCAACTACTCATTAATTGATATTCTTTTGTTATTACAAGAGAATCATCTAGTAAAGATGAATATGGTATATACTTCTCGAAAGAGGGATTAGAACTTAATCCCAAAATCGAAAGTATAGGATAATCTATTCTATTACTCATTTTTCTATACTCCATACTTGAAAATGTTTTAACTCCATAATATTTCTTATTTAAAGATGGTGTTTTAAGTTTAAAACTCTGAAATAGTATGCTGTACATAAAATCATCAAAGGTAACTATAAATCGCATTATTAAAACTATTGGTATAGCTACTAATATGTACATAATATTTGTCCAAACTGAAACAAGAGATATAAGAGCTAAAACTGAAATTAAAGGCAAAATCGGAACACCAAAAAGCATTGCTGGTCTAGTCATACCTTTAAAAAGGATTTCAACTTGTTTTGCCATAGTTAAAACCTTTTAGCTTACAAAAGAAGCGAAAGCTCCACCAATTGCAGAAGCAGAAGCTAATAAACCAGCTCCAACGATGATTTTTGTCATTTCATCAATTGGTCGCCCTTGGTGCATAACTTTAAAAGCTACATAAGCAATTAAAATTGTTATAGTAATACCAGCAACAGCAAACAAAGCTAATTTTATAGCTTCCATAACATTAAATGCACCATCTGTATTAATTGCACTTGCAAAAACTAAGTTTGGTAACACCAACAACATTAACATCAACACTACATTGATTTTTTTCTTCATCTTATTTTCCTTTTTTGTGATTTTAGAACTTGAAAAAATTGATCCACTAAAGATGGATTATATTTTTCAAGCTCTTTATTTAACTTTGTTTAATTCTAAATCACTAAACATAGAGAATATAGAACTAAATCAAATTAAAGAATTATTTTGATTTTAGTACAACTCCTACACCAAAGATGAATAACTTAACTTCAATCCCCAGTTCTTTCAAGTTGTCGTTTATGCTTTAAGAAACCTTATTTTATACTCCTGTTCATTGCATAGTCGGAGTTTAAAATTAACTAATTAATTACTATTGATTGGAGGAAATAGGGATATTCATTAAATCATTTGAATATTTTTCCAATTTATTTTTTTCTAAATAATTTAATACATTGTTTTGATAATTTTCTAAAAATTCTTTATTTTGTTTTGTATATGTATGTGTTAGTGGTAAATAATATTTTAATTGCTTATCTGTAATTAAAAAATTATAAACTTGACCAAATTCTGAAATGTAATTTGAGTAATAAATACCATCTTTTAAATCAATATTATTGAATTTTAAAATTTGTTTTTTGTATGGTATTGTAGATTCCTGATGTTCTATTCCAAATAAGATATTATTGAAAATATCTTCTTTTTCTCTTTGTATCAATCCTTGATAATATTCTTTTGCACCATTAAATTGATTTTTCTTAATATTACTGATTATTGATTTTTTATAAGCTTCTTTATCGCTTATTTCGCCTTTATCAATCTTATCAACGATTTTATTTGTATTCATTACATAATCAGCTACTTTTTCAACATCTTCAACAGGAATTTCATCACTAGAATCTTCCCTTTTAAGGGCATAACTAAGATTTTTTAACCTCGTTGCTAAACTTTCTTTTGAAACTTCACCATCTTTTAAAAGTCTTGTAATTTCTTCCAATTCATTTGATATTTCTTCATTTATTTCGGCTTCATTATCATCATTTGAATTTGAATTATTAAAAAATTCATCGTGTTCTTTTAAATATTGCTCTTTTTTCCAAAGTAAATCTAAAGTCATATAAGAACTTTGTTTACCTTTTTCACCTCTTAGTTCTGTTTTCAAAATTCCCTTTTTAACTAAAGCTCTTTTTATTGCTTTAACCGTATTTATAGAATATTTTATTTTTTGAGCTTTAAATTTTATTTGCTCTTCTTTTGAAAGAGCTTTGAATTTTTCAAGAGCTTTTGGCTTCTCAATTAAATCAAAGCCACAAAAAAAAGCTAAAGTTTTATTTGATGGAAAAGAATTACTAGACCTATCTTTATAATCAGCATAAGTTAAAATTGCTCCAACAAGTTTTAATTCATTTGTCGTTAAATATCTAAATAACCAAGGCTCAATTGGTACAGGTCTTGTTTTAGGTTTTATAATTCTTAATAACATAATTGAGCCCAATTTTGATTAATTGTCATATCTTGTTTTAACAATCCAATTTCAATCAAAGATTCTTTAGTTTTTTTAACAATTTGTGTATCATTAAACCCACAAAAGAAAGCTATTGTTTCATTTGATGGTAATTGTTTATTTCTATTATTTTGAAGATAAGCAATAATTGCACCTACAACTTTAAATTGCTCATTGTTTAAATGCCTGAAATAATTTTTTTCCATCATTATTGGTTTTGTTGGTGCATAAGATTTATGTTTCATTAGCTTATAGTTCTCACTTTTTCTAAATATAGATAATTTGTTACCTCTGTTGGGTCAAATACAATTATTTTTCTTCCAGCTTTTTCATCATTACCTGATAATTGAATAAAAGGAATTTTTCTTGCTCTTCTTCTCTCATCAATCATTCTTTCAGTAAGACCTGTTAATTTTGATAAAGTTTTTTTATTGCAAGTGATAGGTTTCATTTTGTCGGCTAAAAGAAAAAATGATAAAACTAAATTAATTGGATTTTCAGATTCTTTTAATTCTGTAAGCTCTTTTAGAAATTGTTTAATTAAATTACTTGTGCAATATCTAACAATTATTTGGTCAATAATAAAATCATTAATATAAGTTTTTTTAGAATATCTCTTAACATTTCATTATTTACTTCATTTTTTTCATTTGTAAAATTTTTATAATTTGTTCTCATAATTATTTACTTTCTTCTTTTGTTGATGATAGTGATTTAATAAATTCTGAAACTTGAACTAAGTCATATCTATAAGCTCTACCAATTTTTATAAAAGGCATATTTTTAGTTTTTCTCAATCTCTCAATATCATAGACAGAAACATTGAGCCTTACTGCTAGTTCTTCTTTTGTTAATAAGTTTTCATTCATATTGTTTTTCCTTTTCGATACATCTAAATCATAAATATTGGATAAAATATCATTACGATTGTTAATCGTAATTTCGATATTCTAAAGTTTAAGTATATTTATGTACTTTTATATAGTTATATTACTATAAATAATAGGAATTTTACTATATTTGGTTTTTATTGTCAATAGAATATAGGAAATTTAATATAAAAAATAGGAAAAATTCAAAATGATAAGTGATAGAGTTAAACAAATTAGAGAAAATAATCATTTAACACAAAAACAATTTGCCGAATGTTTGGATTTAAAACACGAAAAAATAAGAGATATTGAAAATGATAAACAGAAATTAAACATTGAAATAGCTCAGAAAATAGAGGATAAATTTAATATAAATCTAAGATGGTTATTAACTGGAAGAGGGGATAAATACATTACTTCTAACTTAGATAAAATTTGTTATTGTAAAGATAATGAAGAAATAAATGAACTACTAACTGTTTTACAAGATGTTCCTAAAAGTTGGATTACAAGTATTACTGAAAGAGTAAAAAAATCTTTACTCGTTATTGAGAAAGATTTTAAATAACTTTTTTATCTAATCCAAATCTAAAGAATCAAACACTTTTTTAAGTCCAGCACTAGCAACTTTTTGTTGGACTTTTGCATATCTTCTTGTTGGTCTAGTTGAACTATGTCCAAGAATAGCTGAAACAACTTCCATACTGTTATCTGTTTCATTTAAAGAGATTTCACCTATTAAGTGCCTTAAATCGTGTATTCTCATTGGTTTATCAATATTTGCAACTTCAAGAATCCTTTTCCAAGCCCATCTAAGATTTTTTACTTTTTCACCTGTTACATTTGATTTAAAAACATAACCTTTTTTTTCATCTTTATTTAATAATATTTCATAAAGTCTATCAGATATCTCATAGCTCATATTTCTTTTTGCTTTATTGATTTCAAATCCAATTTGATATACTCTTTTTTCAAGGTCTATCATATCCCAAGTCAAACTCAATACTTCCTCTTTTCGGCGACCGTGTAATAAAAAAGTAAATATCTCTCTATAAAGTGGCTCTTGAAAGTTTATTATTGTTTTACATAGCCTTTTTGACTCTTCCAAAGTCAAAGGAAAATCTCTTGAATTATCATATTTTGGTTTATCTACTTGTCTAACTGGATTGCTAGTAATAAGTTTATTTTTAACAGCAAATTTGAAAATAGATGATAAATCTGCTAAGAGATTATCAACTGTTTTTGGTGATTTAGTTTTTAATAAATTATTAGCAAAATTTTGTATTTGAAAGACTTGAATATTATTTATTGCAAGATTATCAAATACATTTTTAAAGTGTGCATTGTAATAACTTTTTTTAGTTTCATAAGTTCTTTTTGCAACAGATTTTGAATCTTCAAGATGTGTAAAATATAACTCCCATAATTGCTTAAATGTTATATTTTTAGAAGCATAATTATTGTTTAAAATATCATTTTTTAACTCTTCTTTTTTTAAATATGCTATTTTTGCATTTGTTTTAAACTCATCGTTTTCATATCCAACTATTTTTCTATATCTCTTTTTATTTACTTCAAAAATAGCAACGAACACTTTTCCTTTTGAACTATCTTTATAATAAGATACTCCTGAATAGTTTGTTTTAGTCAATTTTGGTAACGACATATTTTTACCTTTAAAATATTTTCAATCACCTTTTTTTTATTGGGTGACAGTTTAGGTGACAGGTTTGTTTTTACATTTATGTAAATTTATAAAGCTAATAGTAATATATAAGAGCTTATATATTCTAAAAATATCCAATAAATCGGCTTTTTTTAAGTTTTTTTAGATTTTTGTTTATTAGCGACAAAAAGATTTCCTCCTAATGACGCATGTTCGAATCATGCTGGGGTCGCCACTTATAATTTATTACAATTTAAATTTTCTACTTTTACCTTAAATAAAATTTTCTATAAATTAAATTACTTATTAAATATATAAATTGTAAACTAAAGTGTAAAATAGTCAAATTACTTTACATTTAAAGCGTATTAGTGTAAACTATTATATTTTAAAAGGAGCTAATATGTTTGATTATACACAATTGACTTATTCAGAAAAAATAAACGATTTATTAATATATCATGGTAGTCAAGCAAAATTATCTGATTATTTGGAAATAAGCCGACAATCTATTTTAAAATGGAAAGAAAATGATAGTTCAATCAAAGAAGAGAATAAGCTTAAAA
>Ga0265294_10001406_pt1 | contig 32413 bp, 35 predicted proteins | sample MunlanPumphouse3_FD_192504 | JGI IMG/M metagenome (GOLD analysis project Ga0265294, IMG submission 192504) | Groundwater microbial communities from a municipal landfill in Southern Ontario, Canada - Pumphouse #3 | ecosystem: Environmental > Aquatic > Deep subsurface > Groundwater | place...
GCCCTGACCGCGAGGGTCGAGAGGATCACCCGGTCGACGCCGGTGTCGAGCCAGCCTGCGGCGTCCTCCACGCTCCTGATACCCCCGCCAAGTTCGACAAAAGCGTCCGTCTCGCGGATGAACCCGCGGATCAGGTCGGCGTTCTTCTGCGCCCGGCCGAATGCCCCGTCAAGGTTGACGATGTGGATACCGTCCGCACCCTCCTCGAGCCACCGGCGCGCCCAGGCGTCCGGGTCCCCGTAGACCGTCGCCGCCTCAGGCCGGCCCTGCACGAGCTGCACGCACCGGCCGTCCAGGATATCGACTGCAGGATAGATCTCCATGTTCTCAGCGTATGATCCGTTCAATAGGCATAACTAATATGTCTTTTGCGCCGGCCCGCTTTAACTGGTTGATCAACTGGTAGACCCGGTCCTCTTTCACGACAGCGTGAACAGCGACCAGGTTCTCGTCCGATGCCACGTCCATCACCGTCGGGCCGGAGAGGCCGGGGAGCACCTCTCTCACGTCCGCAAGAGCGTTCCGGTGGACGTTCATCATCAGGTAGCACTGCCCCTTCGCCCTGATGACGCTCTCAAGGGCAAGGGTAAGTTCATCGATCTTCTCCCTCTTGCCCTTGAGAGCGGCGGGGTTTGCCACCAGGACCGTCGTGGAGGTGAGGACCTCCTCGATGACGCGGAGATGGTTCGTCCGCAGCGTCGTCCCTGAGGAGGAGAGGTCGACGATGGCGTCGGCGATCCCGAGGTGCGGCGTCACCTCGCATGCCCCGCCCACGGTCACGATCGTGACGCCGATCCCGCGCTCCGCAAAGAACGAGCGGGTGATCGACGGGAACTCGGTCGCCACCTTCGCGCCGTCCAGGTCGGCGACGGTCCCGATCTCCGACTCCTCCGGCACGGCGACGACGAGCGTCGCGCTGCCTATCTGGAGGTCCAGGACCTGCTCGACCGCCGAGCCCCGTTCCATGACCATATCCCGCCCGGTGATGCCGAGGTCGGCGACCCCGCTTGCCACGTACTCCGGGATATCGATCGGGCGCGCAAAGAGGATCTCCACGTTCGGGTCGCGGGTCCGGGTGATGAGCCTCCGCTCGCCGCCGTTGACGAGGTGAAGCCCGCTCTTCTCGATCAGTTCGTTGACGGGCCCGGCGATCCTGCCTTTATTCGGGATGGCGAGGCGGACGAGCCCTGACCCCTGCTGCCTGAATGATGGTCTGCTCATGGATTACTCCGGAACCGGAGAGATCAGAAGGTAGAGAGTTCTCCCTTGATGACCTTCTCGGTGATGGTGGTGGTCTTCTCCAGCCACCCATCGATGATCCCTTCAATATCGGGTTTGATGGACTTGATGGTTGTGCCCGGTTTTGTGAGTACCTGGGCGCTTGCCACATGCGGCTGGTCGACCGGGTAGCCGATCTGGGAGAGGATACGGACGTACATCTCCTCGATGCCGTCGACCTCGGCAACACAGTCCTGTGCTATCCGGGTCGCGAGGAGGTTGTAGATCTTTCCGATGTGGTTGACCGGGTTCTTGCCGCTCGTCGCCTCCATGCTCATAGGGCGGTTCGGGGTGATCAGCCCGTTCGCGCGGTTGCCGCGGCCGACTGACCCGTCGTCGCCCATCTCGGCCGAGGTTCCCGAGACCGTCAGGAAGACGCTGGCGCTCTCGAGGTCGTCTGCGGTGTTGATGGCGACATTGACCTTCCTGTTCGTGAACTGCTTTGCGACAGCCGCGATCTGCTCAGTCAGGACGTTCTTCTGCTCGATGTACTCGGTGATGCTTGAGCAGTAGCGGTCCACAAACGCCATCGCGATGGTGAGGGTGATGGTGTCGCCGTCGCGCAGGCACATGATCTTGCAGTCCTGGCCGATGACAGGGTACCTGGGCCGGAGTTTCTCGTCGATGAATGCGGAGACGCCTCTCACGATGCTCTCCGCCTCGCTGAACGGCGCGTGTCCGACACCAAACGATGTGTCGTTCGCCCGCGGGGCCTTCCCCTCGCAGGACCGGAAGACATCCCGCAGGTCGGTCGATCCCATCCCCATCCGGCAGTCGACGATGACGTCGCGGTCCATGTTGAGGGTGGGGAGAATCTTTTTGATGTAGCCCCGGGCCGCCTCGACGGCGATCGCATCCGCGGGGATGTTCATGCCGTCAAAGACCTTGGTCGCCCTGCCTGATATGAGGAAGTAGATCGGTTTTGTGATTATGCCGCCGCCGAACTTCGGGATCGACTCCCCTGCCACGACTTCACCCTGGTCGGTGTTGTGGTGCAGGACGGTGCCGCACTCCTCCATATATGACCTGCTGAGCGCCCGGCTGATCGATTCCGCAATGCCGTCCGCGAGGCTGTCCGGGTGCCCGAGGCACTTGCGCTCCACCAGTTCAATCCGCTGTCTCTCGATCGGGATCTGGTCAAGTCCTTCTACGCTGATGTTCCTGGTCATCAAATCCACCGTAGTTCTAAAGTATGATAAAAGAAATGATTGCAATTCATATAACGATTTCTAACCGTCACTCCTGATGCGGATGTCGGAACGGATGCCGATTTTGCAGATACCGTCCCTGAAGACCCGCACCATGCCTCCGCTCTCGGAGACGGTGATGCCGATGGCCGGGATCTCATACGTGATAGACGCGGTTGCGCGGTGCCTCCCCCCGAGCCCCCCGGGAAGCGAGATTCCCCGTCCGGTGACGTCCAGGTAGCGCCCCGCCGAGCGTATCTCGCCGCTCTTGTCGATGACGAAGACACCGTCCAGCTGGGCGAACTCTTTCACGCTCTCCCAGTTGTTCTTGTTCTTGATGTCGCGGAGGGCGGCGGGCTGCCCCTGATAGGGGTTGAGGATCGCCTGATGGGAGTGCCTGAAGATCTCTTCAGGGTCCCCGATGATGAACGCGGTGCCGATGGACCTCCCTTCCCTGCCCTCGACCGCGATCTCGAGGGCCAGCGTGAGGACCGCGTGGAGCACCTCGCGTGGGACGATGTCTGAGAAGTCCTTGAGGTTGATGAAGTTCTTCCCCTCCTCGATGTCGTAGATGATGATTGCGTAGGGGAAGACGCCGACGACGAGACCGCTCTCCAGGTTCCGCCGGAGGTAGATGTGGATTGCGGCGTCCATCATATGCCGCTCGCTCACCTCCAGGATGTCGTGCATGGTGAGGTCTTTTAAGACGTCGAGCTGCAGTTCCTGCACCCTGATGATCGGGACATCGGGCGCGCCCGGGGGGACCGGGATCAGGTCGACGAACGAGACGACCGCCCGGGCGCCGATCTTCGCCGCCACCTCACAGGCGGTGGCGAGCATCAGGTCGTCGTTCATAGCACCCCGCGGATCAGCTCCGGTATCTCTGAGGGCCGGGACGCGACCGGGATGTCGAGCGCAGAGAGCCGCCGCACCTTGGAGCGCGCGTCGCCTTCGCCGCCCTCGATGATCGCACCCGCGTGGCCCATCCGCTTCTCGGGCGGGGCGCTCACGCCGGCGATGTAGGCGACGACCGGGAGATCGGTCGACCGGACCCCCTCTTCCTCGAGGTTTCCTCCCACCTCGCCGATGACGACGACGGCCTTTGTCTGGGGGTCATCCTCGAACCGTGCGAGCACATCCACAAACGTCTGGCCGATCACCGGGTCGCCGCCGATCCCGACGACCGTGCTCTGGCCGATGCCGGCACGGGTGAGTTCGTCGACCACCTCGTAGGTGAGGGTGCCGCTCCGGGAGACGACGCCGACATGCCCCCGGGTGGCGAGGTGGGCCGGCATGATCCCGAGTTTGCACTCGCCCGGCGAGAGGAGCCCCGGGCAGTTCGGGCCGATGACCGTGCAGTCGTGGAGTTTTGCGTAGGCGACTGCCAACATGCTGTCGTGGACCGGGATATGCTCGGTGATGACGACCGCAAGGTCGATCCCGGCATGGGCCGCCTCCATAATTGCATCAGCGGCGGCCACCGCCGGGACGAAGATGACGCTTGCGGTCGCGTCGTGCTCCCTGAGGGCTTCCCGCACCGTGTTGTAGACCGGGACGCCGTGGACTTCCTGCCCGCCCTTTCTGGGCGCAACACCGGCGACGACGCCTCGGCCGCCGACCTCCCGCGCGTAGTCGTTCATCAGTTCCGTGTGGAACCGACCCTGCCTGCCGGTGATGTTCTGGACGATCACCCCGAGGTTTTTGTCCCCGTAGATCATGCTGCAACCTCCATCGCAGCCCGGACAGCCGCATCCATGCTCTCAAGCATCCGGTAGCCGTGCTCGGCGAGCAGTTGCCGTCCTTCCTCCTCGTTCGTTCCTGCCATCCTGACAATGACCGTCGGTGCGACGCCGGCGGCGATGATTCCCTTCGCCACCTCGTCGCATCGGGTGATGCCCCCGAGGAGGTTGACTACGATAACGTTCACCCCGGGCATGCTCGCGACGAGCCGGACTGCGTGCATCACGCGCTCCTGGTCGGCGCCGCCGCCGACATCGAGGAAGTTTGCCGCCTGTCCCCGGTAGTACTCGATGAGGTCGAGCGTCGACATCGTGAGCCCGGCGCCGTTTCCTATGACACCGATGCTTCCGTCCAGTTCCACGTAGGAGAAGCCGTGCTTCTCGGCCTCACGCTCGCGTTCCGAGAGGTCGCGGTTGACCGCTATCCCCTGCCGGGCGAGGGCGTTGTCGTCGATGATGAGTTTTGCGTCGGCCGCGTAGACTCCCTGCGGCGTCGTCACGAGCGGGTTGATCTCCGCAAGCATAGCGTCCTTCTCCTGGAACGCGTGGTAGAGACTGTTGATCGTGGGTGCAAGTTCTTTTGGGGCTCCGCCGAGGAGTTCCCGCATGAGAAACGGCGGGATGTCCCGGAGAAGCGGCGATACGACGACCCTGCGGACGGCTGACTCGTCGGCCATCGCCGCGTTCTCGATCTCAACCCCGCCTGCGTCGGCGAAGAGGACCACCGGCTGCCTGCTCGACCGGTCGACGGCGATGCTGACGTAGTACTCGTGCTCGATTGCGAGCCTCTCCTCGACGAGGATGCTCCTGACCGGGACACCCTTGATCTCCCGGGAGAAGAGTTCCCGGGCGGTCTCGACCGCCGTCGCGTCCTCTGCCATCAGGACGCCGCCTGCCTTCCCCCGGCCGCCGACGTCCACCTGCGCCTTCAGCACCACGGCATCGCCGATCCTGGGCAGGTGTGCCGTGACCTCTTCCGGTGCCCGTATCAGAACCCCTTTCGGGACCGGAATGCCGTACTTCGAAAAGATCTCTTTTGCCTCGTATTCCAGTAGTTTCATGCTCGCTCTCCGAGTTCAAATCCGCGTCTCAGTGCTTTTGAGTTCAGGCTCTCGGTGCCTTTGGGGACGCTATCAAGCACAGCGCGCTCGATCGCCTCCCTGCTCACGACCCCGGTTGTGGCCACGAGAGCGCCCATCATCACGATGTTTGCCACGATCTCCCGGCCGAGGTTCTCTTTTGCCTCCGCCGTCGCCGGGATCTCGTAGTAGCGGCAGCCCGGGCGGGACCGGACGAGGTCCGAATCAAGGACCATGACCGCGTCCTCCCGCGCCGCGACCCCGTACTTCTCAAACCCCTGCTGGGACATGATGACGTAGATGTCGGGGTCTGTCACCTCAGGGTAGAGGATCGGCGCATCGTCGATGACCACCTGCCCCATCGAGGCCCCGCCCCGGGCCTCAGGGCCGTAGACCTGGGTCTGGACGGCGTATTTGTCGTCGTAGAGCGCCGCCGCCCGCCCGAGGATGACTGCGGAGAGGATGATCCCCTGCCCGCCGTATCCTGAGAACCTGACTTCGTGTCTCATTGCTTCACCCCCATCGCAGGCCTCTTCCGCCTGATTAGTTCCCCGACGCTGAAGGTGCCCTCCGGGATCTCTGCTCCTTCCTCGAGGAGGCGGTCATACTTCGAGACCAGCATCGCGTGGCTCCGGAGATACTCGATCATGTCAGGAACCCGCCTGAGTTTGTTGTGGCGGCCGAAGTTCGTCGGGCACTGGGTCCGCACCTCGATGAACGCAAGCCCCGGTGTCTGCATCCCGGTGGTGATGGCCTTCGTGAGTTCCTTGACGTGGTAGGAGGTCCAGCGGGCGACGTAGTTTGCGCCAGCCGCCACGGCGAGTTCCGCGAGGTCGAAGGCTGGTTCGCTCGACCCGTAGGGCGTCGTCGTCGAGAACGCCCCCTCCGGGGTGGTCGGGCTCCCCTGCCCGCCGGTCATGCCGTAGATCTGGTTGTTCATGCAGACCACGGTCATGTCCACGTTCCGGCGGCAGGCGTGGATGAAGTGGTTCCCGCCGATGGCGGCAAGGTCGCCGTCGCCGGTGAAGACGACGACGTTTAGGTCAGGCCGTGCCATCTTCACCCCGGTGGCGAACGCGAGCGCCCTCCCGTGGGTGGTGTGGAGCGAGTCGGCGAGGATGTAGCCCGGGGCGCGGGACGAGCATCCTATACCGGATATGAAGGCCGTCCCATCGCGCTCCCATCCCATCTCCTCCACCGCCGCGAGGGTGCAGTTGAGGACCGTCCCGTTGCCGCACCCGGTGCAGTAGATGTGCGGGAGCCGGTCTTCCCTGAACCAGTCGGGCGCGATCATCGGTGTGCCTCCAGAACCCGCACAAGTTCGGCGGGGGTGTGGAGTTCTCCCCCGATCTTCGGGATCGATATGACCGACTGGTCGACGTGGCGCTGGACCTCGCGGACCATCTGACCCATGTTCAGTTCCGGCATCAGGAAGACTTTCGCGTCGGGAAACTCCTGGAGCGCAAACTCTGGGAACGGCCAGACGACCCTGAACCTGAGGTGGCCGACAGACTCGTCGGGGTGGTCGCGCATCACCTGCTCGACCGTCCGCGACGGCGGGCCGTAGGTGACAAAGACCGTCTCGGCGTCGGGGTTTGTGACCTCGTAGTCGGCGATATCGCGCCGCGCCGACTCGACCTTCGCGACCAGCCTGCGCACAAGCCGGTCGTGCGTCTCCGGGTCGGTTGTGTCAGGGTAGCCCCGCTCGTCGTGGGTGAGCCCGGTCACGTGGACCGATCTCCCCGAGCCGAAGGGCGCAAAACCAGGGACGCCGTCGTCGCCGGCCTCGTAAGGCAGCGAGCCTTCCGCAAGCGGGGCCGGGGGAGTGATATCGACCGAGTCCGGGATGGTCACCCGCTCCCGCATGTGGCCCACGACCTCGTCAGACATCAGGAAGGTAGGGACCCTGAACCGGTCGGCGAGGTTAAATGCCTTCACCGTCAGGTCGAACATCTCCTGGACGGAGTTCGGGGTGAGCGCGATGGTGCTGTAGTCGCCGTGCGACCCGAACCGGCACTGGAGCATATCGCCCTGCGCCGCCCGCGTCGGCTGACCGGTGCTCGGGCCGCCCCGCTGGATGTTGACGATGACGCACGGCGTCTCGGTCATGGCCGCGTAGCCGATGTTCTCCATCATCAGCGAAAACCCAGGACCGCTCGTGGCGGTCATGGCCCTCGTCCCCGTCCAGGCGGCGCCGATGACCGCGGCGATGCTCGCGAGTTCGTCCTCCATGGATATGAAGACCCCGCCGACCTTTGGGAGCCTCCGGGCCATGGTCTCTGCGATCTCGGTCGACGGCGTGATCGGGTAGCCGCCGAAGAACCGGCACCCGGCGGCGAGCGCGCCCTCCGCACAGGCTGCGTTCCCCTGCATGAACTCAACCCTGCTCAAAACTCCACCTCCACCCTGTGCGGCTCAAACGGTTTCTCCTCGACCCAGGTGATCGCCTGGTCGGGGCATATCATGTGACAGACCCCGCAGAGCACCCGCCCGTAGAGGGGCTGCAGCCTGCAGTTTGTGCATCGTTCGGGACGGTCGAGGACCGGGGAGACGACCCCCCGGCTGTTGAGTTCCGTCCCTTCCTGAAATATCCCATAAGGGCAGACCAGCACGCAGAGGTTGCACCCCTTGCAGCGGCTTTCATCGATGACGAGTTTCATGAAACGCTATCCTGCTTACTATTGAATCGCTGATGAAATTGTGTTTTCGCTTTCTCGCGTACCGCGCGGAAGAGATCGCCGCCGTGGGCGTCGATCCCGACCGTCAACGGCAGGTGATCGGCCTCGATGACCCAGACCGCCTCGGCCATGCCGAGGTCTTCAAAATAGACGCCGCAAAGCCTCATGCGTGCGGCGGCGAGCGCGGCGCACCCCCCCGTGAGCGCGAGGTAGACAGCGCGCCCCCGGAGCTGCTCGACCACCTCCGGCCCCATGCCGCCTTTGCCGATGAGGGCGCGGACGCCCGCATCGATGAGGAATCCCGTGAGCGCGTTCATCCGCGCGGACGTGGTGGGTCCGGCGACGACGAGCCGCCCCTCCTGCACCACAGGGCCGCAGTGGTAGACCACGGCGCCCTCGGGAGCGAAGGGGATGCCTTCCTCCATCATCCGGAGGTGTGCCTCGTCCCGGGCGGTGTAGATCGTTCCGGAGAGGGTCACCCGGTCGCCCGCCCTGAGGTCGAGGACCTCGTCGCCGAGCGGTGTTGTGAGGTTGATCATCGGCGAACCTCCACGGTCGCCCGGCGGCAGGCCCAGCACTGCACGTTCACCGCCACCGGGAGTGATGCGGTGTGGCAGTCCGCCCGCTTCACCTTCACGCTGAGCGCCGTCGTGTCGCCCCCAAGCCCCATCGGCCCGATGCCGAGGGCGTTGACCGCGTCGCAGATCTCCTGCTCGTAGTCGTCCATGGTGTCGACCGGGAGGAGCAGGGCTTCCTTTGCAAGCGCAGCCACGGTATCAAACGTCCCGCCGATCCCGACACCGAGGATCACGGGCGGGCAGGGTCTGCCCCCCGCGATGAGCATCGTCTCGGCGACGAACCTCGGGATCCCGGAAGCCTGCGAGGGGAGGAGCATCCCGATCCGTGATGCGTTCTCAGAGCCCGCGCCTTTCGGGAGCACGGTCACCGTGAGCCGGTCGCCGGGCGTCACGTGGACTGCAGGCATCCCGACGCCGGTGTTGTCCCCGGTGTTTCTCCGGGTGATCGGATCGACGACGTTTGGGCGGAGCGGGATTCTCGCCGTCGCCCGGCGCACCCCCTCCCGCACTCCCTCGAAGATGGAGGGTGTGAACGGGATATCGGGGGGCAGGGTGAGGTAGACCACCGGTACGCCGGTATCCTGGCAGATCGGCACCTGCCGCTCTTCTGCGAGTGCGATATTCTCAAGGATTGTAGCGAGTTCGGATCGTGCGATCTCGTCCCTCTCGACCGCCGCCGCCCTCTCAAGCGCCGCGAGCACATCGCGCGGGAGCCGGATCTCGGCCTCTGCAAGCGCCCTTTCTGTGGCGTCTGCCAGTGCGCCCGGGAGCGTCGAATCTGCCGGATGAACCATCATTAACACTGGTGGGAAGAGACTATAAAAACCTATATTCCAGCAGGTACCGGATCTGCCGCCTGCAGGTCGCCCCGCGAAAAAAGGATGGACCGGGGGGCCGTTATGCCGTCGTTTCCCGCTCTTCGACGATCCTTGCGGGGGACGGGAGCTTATAGGTGCCGCGCTGGAGAGCGACCTTCGCCTTCTCAACGTACTGGGGGTTTGTCCAGACGGTAAAGACCTTCTGGCCAGGCTGGACCCGTGCCGCGGTCCCGACGGCCTTCCCGAAGGCGAGGCGCATTCCTTCCGAGACACGGTCCGCTCCTGCGCCGGTCGCCTGCTTGTTCTCACGGAGAACGTGGTGGGGGAAGGTCCGGAGCTTGAAGCGGTAGTTTGCCCTCCCGACCTCTTTCTGGAGCTGCCGGTTGACGCTGATACGAGCGGCCTCAAGGGCCGTGTGGCGTATCTGGCAGGCTTCCTCGACGACGATTGAGAGTTCGACCGGGAAGTCCTGGGTAAGGTTGCCCATATCAAACTGCACGATCTTGCTGCCCGGTACGCCGCCCATGTATTCTCTGCGCGTATATGCCATCTTTGCGAGATTCCTGTACATCTTCGCTGGTTTTCTTACCATCGTTAAAAACTCCTGCCGATCTATGAGTGCTTTATAAAATGGGGATTTCCTCTAATAAACCTTACTGGGTTGTTTCGGTCTCGTTAATCATCTCAAGCACCCGTCGCCGCACTTCAGCGAAGTCGGCGCTGGTGCGGTCCCGCGGTCGGGGCCAGGGGATGGTGATGATCTCCTGGACCGATCCGGGCCGTGGCGAGAGGACGATGATCCGGTCGGAGAGGTAGACCGCCTCGTCAACGCTGTGGGTGACAAAGACGATCGTCTTCTCAGTCTTTTTCCAGAGGCAGAGTAGTTCTTTCTGCATCCGGTTCCGCGTCTGGGCGTCCAGCGCCCCGAACGGCTCGTCCATGAGGAGGACGTCGGGTTCGTTTGCGAGCGCTCTTGCTATCGCCACCCGCTGCCGCATCCCGCCTGAGAGTTCGAAGGGGTAGGCGTCCCGGAACCGGGAGAGGCCGACCATCTTGAGATAATACTCTGCCGTCTGCCGGCGCTCCTCCCGCGAGACGCCCTTCATCTCAAGGCCGAAAGCGATGTTGTCGATGACTCTCCGCCAGGGGAAGAGGGAGTACTCCTGGAAGACCATCCCCCGCTTCGGGTCCGGGCCGGTGACCGCGCTGCCGTCGATGGTCACGCTTCCCGTGGTCGGGGTCTCAAGCCCGGCGATGATCCGGAGGAGTGTCGTCTTCCCGCACCCCGACGGCCCGACCAGGCAGACGAACTCCTTGTCCCTGATCTCCAGGGTGACGCCCTCGAGCGCCGGCGTGGCGGTGCCGTCTTCCTTTTTAAAGGTCTTGCCGACGTCCTTTATCGTAACTCCGCTCATCCTAATGCTCCAGTGCAGCTAAAATTCCACACGCAACGATGACTCTCACGTTGGGGTGAAGACTGTGTGATTGCTACGCTCTCCTTCGCGGTCTTCGCGGCTTCGCGTGCGGTGGCGATCTGCCTCACACTCGAAAAGATGCCTCGATACACTAGGCCACCTCCCCCGCATGCCACCGCAGGAGCCGCCGGTCTACGTAGTTTCGGAAGATCCGGTCGATGATGAGGCCCAGGAATCCGAGGATCAGCATGTAGACGAGGACGTTTGCCATCGCGTAGTGGTAGTAGTTCTGCCAGAGCGCGTAGCCTAGACCAATGTCGCTCACCCCGAACATCTCGGCTGCCACAAGACACATCCACCCGACGCCCATCGATATCCTGATCCCGGACGCGATCGACGGGATCGCCGACGGGAGGGCGATATGGCGGATCAACTCAAACGATGTGTCGCACCCGAGCACCTTGCCCGCCTCAACGAAGATCTTCGGCACGCTCCGAAACCCGGTGTAGGTGCCGATCAGGATGGGGAAGAACGCCCCGACGAAGATGACGAATCCTGCCGCCTGGGGGGTGAGCCCGAACCAGATGATGGCAAACGGGATCCAGGCGAGCGGGGGGATGGGCCGGAGGACCTCGATGATCGGGTCGATGATAGCGTCGGCGACCCGGAACCAGCCCATGATGATCCCGATAGGGACGCCGAGGAGAAGCGCCGCCCCTATGCCGATGGCGAAGTGTTTGAGACTGGTTATGAGGTCGGCAAGGAGCCTTCCTGACCCCAGGAGGGCGATGAACGCCGAGACGACGTCGGTGAAACTTGGCAGGACGAACGGGTTTGCGACAACCAGGTCGGCCACCGCCTGCCACAGGATCGCCACGACTGCAAGCGACGCAATACCGAGGAGCCTCTTTTGCTGCTTTGTATTCACTCTTAGGTTCATGGTTCTGTTCCGCTTGTTTGATGGTGGGCCGCCCTGGAGATGCCGGCCGGTATGGGGTGTGATGAATGCTCCTTATTTCATCGGTCTTCCTCTAAAATATTCTTTTCCGGAAGAAGAAAAAAGGGGTCCGGGTCAGGCCCGGGCTTTTTCATAGAACGAGAGGTCAAAGATGTCGTCTTTGGTGAGGTGTTTGTTGATATACCCAAGTTCGTACTGGATCCGGGCGTAGTCCTCGACCGAGTCGACGATGAGGTTCGGGTCCGCGGTCCAGGTGCCGTCCCATTCCTTAAAGGACTTCTGGACGTCCGCGAGATCCTGGCCGGTCTTCTTCGAGTATATCGCCGCTGCTTCGTCCTGGTGCTCGAGGTTGTACTCCGTTGCCCGGATGTGCGTCTTCACGACCTGCTCGACGAGCTCGGGCTGCTCCCTGATGAGTTTGCCGCTCGCGACGAGGACACAGCAGGCGTGGTCGGGGGCCATCTCGCCGGAGGCGACGACCGTCCTCCCTGCCCCCTTGCTCGCGATGACGGCCGGTGCCGGGTGCGGCAGGAAGACGCCATCGATCTGGTCGGCGATGATCGCGGTCGTGGCGTCACCGGGTCCCATGGGTTTTATGGTGACGTCCTTCTCGGGGTCAAGGCCGTTCTCCTTGAGCCAGTCCCGGAGGAGGGTGGCCTGGATGGATCCCGGCGGGAAGGTGCCGATCGTCAGGCCCTTGAGGTCCTGTGGGCTCTCGTACGGGATCTCGGGCCGCAGCACGAGGTCTGAGCCCTGTGTCTGGACGGCAGCGACGATCTTTGCGTCAAGGCCGGTTGCCAGGGCGGATATGAACGGCGCCGAACCGACGTAGGCGATCTCGATGTTCCCGGCGAGCATGGAGTTCATCTCCGGCGGACCGGTGGGGAAGGAGTAGTCGGTCACCTGGGTGACGCCGAGGGGTGCGAGGTCCTCCTGCCACCATCCCTTCTCCATCGCGGTCATGTGGGCGACCTGGTGGGTGCTCGGCTGGTAGCCGATGCGCAGGTGTGTCACCTTCTCGGTGTCGGTGCCGGTGCACCCGGCGACGAGCGCGAATGCCGCGACCAGGGCCACGGCCAGAAGTATTGTGGTAATCGGTCTCATAGGTATCTTCATCCGTGTGGGTAACTAGTAGAACGATGTAATCTTTACGTTGTCGCTATATAGTATTGTCGAAAATCCTGTAAATTGTCATACTTTGATAGCAATTTTGGCCTTTGTATTTACCTTATAGGGGTGATCCAGTGCAGATCCCGGGGCCGGCCCGGAGGTGCGTTACGGGTTGGCGGGTGCGGAGGGTATTGCTGTACTGGTGGAAAACCCCGGTCCGGCACCCGGCGTGTTGAGGACGCTACGCTCTCGTTGTGACTGCTACTGGAGCATTGCACCTGAATGTTCCACGAAGAGATCCCCGGGTTGGCGACCGGGAGGCACCCCCGGGTCCGGCTTGTGTGGGGCGGGGGCAAGCCCCCATAGGCGTTAACGTTTGGTATGGAGATCCACGAGGATACCGCCCAATTCAGCAGACGGAGGCTGTTTTGGGGCAATATTGCCCAGTCTGCGGTCAATCGTCCACCTCCTCGGAAAACGGTCGTGATCCTTGTCGGGGGGCAATCGGCGAGAGTCCGACCGGTTCGCACCAGAAGTTCATCGTGCCCGGACAGGGTTTGCCCCGGGCTATCGCCTCGCACTGCCCCCGCCCCCTGAGGGGGCGGGGGAGGAGGCCGGAGGCCGGGCGGGGTGGGGGCTACGAGGAGGGATCTACGAGTTCCGCCGCCTGCGGGGAGGGGGCTCGCCCCCTCCCCGGTCCCCACCCCCCAGGGCGATGCCCACCACGGTCCACTGCCTGGGTGAGCCGGGGGATACCCCGCGTCCACCAGAACCGACATGGGGGTTCAACCGAGCTTGCACCTCGCCGATAGCCAACCCGGAACGCAGTGCACCTATGTGGTAAGTTTGCGCCAATGGGGCCGAGCCCCCTCCCCTGCCCCCACCCCCCGGGGCGATTCCCACCACGGTCCACTGCCCGGGGTGAGACTGGGGTGATGAAACGGCCTACTACCGGCCCGAGGCGCCTTATCTTTGGGGTGATCGCCGACCGCACGCGAAGTCCGGTTGCCGGGCGTTGCCCTCGCCTTCGCGCATGAAGCGAGCCGGGGTCCGTGGAGTTCTGACCGCTCCCGGGGGGTGCGGGCATGGGGAGCGTGGTTTTAATCTCTTCCCCGGCCAAACGGTACAGACAGGACTGTTGATAGAATGCGTTCGGATCAGATTCGGCAGGGCCGTCTCTCCGGCGAACGTTCGGCCAACCTCGAGCATTTTCTTGCATCGATGGATGCCGACCGCTGGATAGCTGAGGCGGACCTCCTCGTGGACATGGCGCACCTCCTCGGCCTTCGGCGGCAGGGGATCATCGACGAAGCCCCGGCCCGTGCGCTGATGGCGGCGCTCCTCGACCTCCACGACCACGGCCTCCCGGCGGAGGCGTTCGACGAGCGGTTTGAGGATATCCATGCCGGGAAGGAGGCCTGCCTCATCGACCGGGTCGGGGAGGATATCGGCGGCCGCCTCCACATGGGCAGGTCCCGGAACGACGAGGTTGCCACCTGTATCAGGATACGCCTGAAGCAGGAGATCATCGCCCTCGTGCGGTCGCTTGCCGACCTCAGGGCGACCCTGCTCGACGTCGCGGCCGGGCACACAGAGACGGTGATGCCGGGCTTCACCCACCTGCAGCATGCCCAGCCCACGACGCTGGCCCACTACCTCCTCGCCTACGAGCAGGCCTTCTCCCGCGATGCCGCCCGGCTCAGGGAGGCCTACGCCCGGGTGGATGTATCTCCCCTCGGTTCGGCGGCGTTCGCCTCGACCGGTTTCCCGCTCGACCGCGACTACACCGCCCGGCTCCTCGGGTTCGCCCGCCCGGCGGCAAACAGCATGGACGCGGTCGCCGCCCGGGACTTCGCGCTCGAGGTGCTCTCCAGTATCGCCATCTGCATGACGACGACAAGCCGGCTCTGTGAGGAGCTGGTCCTCTGGAGCACCTCGTTTTTTGGGTTCGTCCAGCTGGACGACGCCTACTGCTCCTCCTCCTCGATCATGCCCCAGAAGAAGAACCCGGACGTCGCCGAGATCATGCGGGCAAAGGCCGGGACGGTCGCGGGGGCACTCACCGCTGCGATCACCATCACAAAGGGCCTCCCGATGAGCTACAACCGCGACCTCCAGGAGCTGACCCCGCATCTCTGGCGGGGGGTGGAGGCGGCCCGCGAGAGCCTCCCGCTGTTATCCGGTATGATCGGGACCGCGACCTTCAACACCGAACGGATGGCCGCCGAGGCGGGCAGGGGGTTCTCCACCGCGACAGAACTTGCCGACGTCCTCGTCCGGGAGTACGGACTTGCGTTCCGCACCGCCCACCGGATCGTCGGGCGGGCGGTCAGGCACGGCTCGCTCGACCTCGCGACGCTCGAGGGCGCCGCACGGGAGGCGGCCGGCCTCTCGGTCGTCGACCTGGGCGTGACCCAGGAGCGGATCGACGCGGTCCTTGACCCGCGTCACGCCGTCGCTGTGCGAACGATCACCGGCGGCCCGGCGCCTGCCGCGGTCGCGGTGCAACTCGCAGAGCAGAAGGAACTCCTCGCCCGGGACGTGGCATGGGCGAAGGAGACGGAAACGGCGCTTTCGCGCGCGTTTGAAGACCTGATATCAGAATCACGGAGGATGATAGTATAACAGAACCATTTCAGGCCGGAGACCTGGTGCGCTACGCGAACGGCGGGACCGCGCTCACCGGCACCTACATCGCTGAACGGGACGGGATGGCCGTCATCAAACTGGACAACGGCTACAACATCGGGACATCGCCCCAGAAGATTGAACTGGTCGGGCGCGCGGCCCCCCAGCCCCCGGCAGGGGCCGGGGTCGTCGTCCAGAACCCCGACCTCCCCGAACTCTCGATCATATCCACCGGCGGGACGATCGCAAGCAGGGTGGACTACCGGACCGGGGCGGTGACGAGCCAGTTCTCGGCGAGCGACATCCTGCGGGCGATCCCGGAACTCGGGGATATCGCCCGCTACCGTGACCGCCAGGTGGCAAGCATCCTCTCCGAGAACATGTCTCCAGCGATCTGGCAGGACCTCGCACGAGCGGTCTACGACGAGATCCGGCACGGCGCGTCCGGCGTGATCGTCACCCACGGCACCGACACCATGGGTTACTCGGCCGCGGCGGTCAGGTTCATGCTCAAGACCCCGGTGCCGGTCGTCTTTGTCGGGTCGCAGCGGTCAGCCGACCGCCCGAGCTCGGACAACGCCATGAACACCCTCTGCAGCGCCGCCGTCGCCGCCGGCGACCTCGGTGAGGTGGCGGTGGTGATGCACGCGACGACGAACGACGACCGGTGCGCCATCCACCGGGCGACGAGGGTCCGGAAGATGCACACATCCCGGCGCGACGCCTTCCAGAGCGTGGGATCGGCCCCGCTCGGTTACGTCGACTACCCCTCCCTCGCGGTCAGCCTCTCTGACGAGGCTGTGCGGCGGGGCACCGGGGAGCCCGAACTCCGTGACGCGCTCGAGGAACGCTGCGCTCTCCTCCAGTACTACCCGGGAATGCCGCTCTCGGTCCTCGACGCATTCGAGGGCTATGCGGGCCTCGTCCTCTCAGGGACCGGCCTTGGGCACGTCTCGACCGACTGGATACCGAGACTCCGTGATATGATCGAGGGCGGGACGGCCGTCGTCATGACATCCCAGTGCCTGCACGGCCGGGTCTGCGACCGGGTCTACAACACCGGGAGAGACCTCCTCTCGATCGGCGTGATCGAGGGCGAGGATATGCTCCCCGAGGTCGCGCTCGTGAAACTGATGTGGGTGCTCGGGAACGAATCCGACCCAGAGGAGGCGCGGGCGCTCATGCAGACCGACCTTGCGGGCGAGATCCAGCGGAGGTCGATCGCATGAACTACCAGGAACTCGGGCTGAAAGCCGGGATCGAGATCCACCAGCAGCTCGACACCGCCGAGAAACTCTTCTGCCGCTGCCCCACGCTCCTCCGTGACACCGCCGAGCGGACCGGGGAGTTCTCCCGCTACCTCAGGGCGACGGAGAGCGAACTTGGCGAGATCGACCGGGCGGCCGAGGAGGAGATGAAACTCGTCAGGAAGTTCACCTACTACACCTACGACTCGGTCTGCCTGGTGGAGCACGACGAGGAGCCCCCGACGCCGATGAACCCCGAGGCGCTCGAGGTCTGCCTCACGATCGCAAAGATGCTCGGCATGACGCCCGCAGAGCAGGTCCATACCATGAGAAAGCTCGTCATCGACGGCTCGAACACCAGCGGGTTCCAGCGGACGGCGCTCGTCGGGCTCTCTGGCGCCCTCCCGGACGGCTGCCTGATCGAGACGATATGCCTTGAGGAGGAGGCGGCACAGCGAGTGGAGGGCGAGACCTTCTCCCTCGACCGCCTGGGGATCCCGCTCGTCGAGATCACCACTGCGCCCTGCATGCGCACCCCGGAGGCTGTCCAGGAGGTTGCCGGGTACATCGGGATGGTGCTCCGCTCCACCGGCAGGGTGAAGCGGGGGCTTGGGACGATCAGGCAGGACATCAACGTCTCCATCGCGGGCGGCGCGAGGGTCGAGATCAAGGGCGTCCAGGAACTCGATCTCATCGCCGAGGTGGTCAGGCGCGAGGTGCAGCGGCAGGTCGCCCTCCTCGCCATCCGCGACGAACTCCGGGAACGCGGCGCCCGGGTTGACCAGACCGTCGTCGACGTCACCGCCCTCTTCTCGGGGACAAAGTCGTCCATCCTGAAGAAGGCGAAATCCATCCTGGCCGTCAGGCTCTGTGGGTTTGCGGGGCTCGTCGGGCGGGAGATCCAGCCCGGCCGGCGTCTAGGAAGCGAGATGTCCGACTACGCCAAAAAATGCGGTGTCGGCGGAATCTTTCATACCGACGAACTCCCGGCCTACGGAATCACCGCGGAAGAGGTGGCACGCCTGCGGGAGTTCGTCGGCGCCGCCGAGGAGGACTGCGTCGCCATCGTTGCGGCAGGGAGAGAGCGTGCCGGGTGTGCGGCCGAGCAGGTGATGATCAGGGCGGAGATGGCGCTTGCCGGCGTGCCTGAGGAGACCCGGAAGATGCTCGACGAAGGGAGTTCGGCCTACATGCGTCCGCTTCCCGGGGCCGCCCGGATGTATCCCGAGACCGACGTCTTCCCGGTCGTCATCGACGAGCCCCTCTGGGAGAGTATCACGGTCCCGGAACTCCTCACCCACCGGGCTGAGCGGTTCGTCAGTGAGTTCGGGCTTGACGAGGACCTGGCACGGCAGGTGGCCTTCTCCGAGCGGCTGCCGACGTTTGAAGCGGCTGTCGCCGCCGGCGTCCGCCCCACCATCGCGGCACGGACACTCCTTGCCACCTGCCGGGAGCTCGCCCGCGACGGCGTGGCGGTCGACCGGGTGAGCGAGGACGAGATTCTTGCCCTCCTCTCCGCCGTGGAGGCCGACCGGGCCGCGAAAGAGGCGATCCCCGACCTCCTCACCGAACTTGCGCGGACAGCAGGGGAGGGTGCCGGGACGCCGCAGGAGCGGGTGGATGCGGTCATCGCAAAGATGGCCCCCGCCGTCTCGCAGGCGGACGTGGAATCGATCGTGCGCCGGGTTGTCGCCGAGCGGGAGGCGTTTGCCCGGGAGCGGGGCATGGGCGCGCTCGGCCCCCTGATGGGCGTCGTCATGCAGGAACTCCGGGGGAGCGTGGACGGCAAGGTCGTCAGCGAGACCCTCCGGCGCGAGCTTGGGCGGCTGCTCTCCTGATGCGCGGGACGGCCGCCACCCCGGCGGCCGGTCTCCCGGGTTACTTTTATCACCGGGCCTGTACATAATCATAAAGGAGTTTTATCCATGGGAAAGACAGGAACTACACAGTGGGCCCAGGTCAAGGGTGTGAAGGGGCAGATACGGCTCGTCCCTGCAAGTGAAGGCGAAGTGAAAAAACCCGGTCCGAACCAGCGGTTCAAGCCCGCGTCCGATATCGTCAAGCGGGAGAGCAGGGAAGGTCAGGACTTCCGGCGTGGTCGGCGTGGCGGCCGCGGCAGGGGTCGCGCCCCCACGATGGATGCGCGGATACGCCGGAGAGTGCCGCGCTCAAAGGCGTCGGCTCTCGGAACCAAGCAGAAATCAAGATAAGCCCTCCTGCTCCCCTCTTCAATACTTTTTATATTAGCGAGTTCCAGTATGTGGTATGGATCTTAAAATCGCCGTCAGGACGTACCAGTTTGCCGAACGGGCAAAATCCGAACTGATCGTCGGGTCGCAGCTGGCGACAGCGCTGATCCAGTTTCCGATCCAGGAGAAACCCGGCGGAAAACGGATGCTTCTGATGGTACTCGGGTCGATCCGCTCGGAGCTCGAGTTCGCGTATGGCGATACGGAAAGGAGAGAGTTCCGAAGCGCCATCGATCACCTCAACGAAGCGATCAGCCTGACCGAGAGCATGGAACTGGGTGCCGCATCCGAGCGGCTGAGCAGGGCTGTCAGCGCCGTCACGACCGCAGCACAGGAAGCATGGGATACGCTCCAAGAGCATGAACTCCTCTGATTTCTTACGCTTCCTCAAAGCCCGGTCATCGGTTCGCAACTACTCAGGGGAGCCCCTCGACCCGGAAGACATCGACTATATCCTGGCCTGTGCGAGCACGGCGCCGAGCGCCGGCAACCGTGAGGCCTGGGATGTCGTCGTCGTCACCGATGAGGATATCAGGATAGACCTTGCGCTCGCTGCTCTCGAGCAGGAGCATATCAGGGAAGCACCAGCGGTCTTTGTGGTCTGTGCAAACTACATCCGGTCCATGTCGCACTACGGGGAGCGCGGGATCCTCTACGCGCTCCAGGACGCCGCCATCGCCTGCACCTATATGATGCTCGCCGCACACGCCCGGGGCCTCCACTCGTGCTGGACCGGGGCATTCAACGAAAACGCTGTGCGTGAGCTTCTTCAACTCCCGGAGCATGTCCGCCCGGTTGCGCTCCTCGCGGCCGGCAGGGGGATGCCCCCGCTCAGGCCTGTCGGGCGGATGCCGGTGGAAGAGCACACGCACCGTGAGATCTGGTAGGATACGAGATTATGTCGGATTATCTGGTTACACTTGAATCGGCGTGGATTATTAAAGACGTCAAATCCATGGACGACGCCGTGAGCATCGCGATCAGCGAGGCCGGGAAACGGCTCAATCCCTCAGCAAAGTTTGTGGAGATCGAGGCAGGGATGAACGCCTGCCCCTACTGTGAGGGGGAACTGAGCAGCGCGCTCGTGGTTGCCAATACCGCCCTCGTCGGGCTCATGCTCCAGATCAAGGTCTTCCGGGTCGAGTCAGAAGAACACGCGACCCGGATAGCAAAGTCGGTCGTCGGGAAGGCGCTCCGCGACGTCCCGCTGAAGGTCCTGGAAGTGCAGGAGATATGATATCGGTCGTCGGGCATACCGCCATCGATCATCTCTTCCGGGTGCCGGACCTCCCCGGGAGGCACAACTCGACCTACATCACCGACCATAAGGTCTACTTCGGCGGCGGGGCGGCAAACATCGCGGCAGGGATCGCCACCCTCGGCGAGAAGTGCCAACTGATCTCGTCGGTCGGCGGTGATTTCCCGGGGAGCGACTATGACCGCTGGCTCCGGGATCTCGGGGTCGAGCAGGACTTTGCCGTGGTCAAGGGTGCCCGCACTGCGACCGCGTACGTCTTCACGGACGACGCCGGCGACCAGGAGACCTTCTTTGAGTGGGGCGCCTCGGCCGCGTTCGCCCGTGCAAAGGCCCCTGCCCTCGACTTCGTCCACATGGCGACGGCCGACCCGGATTTCAACGTCCGGGTGGCAGAGAAGAGCACATTCGCCTCCTTTGACCCGGGCCAGGACCTCCTCTGCTACACCCCGGACCAGCTTGAGATCATCCTCGCGAACATCGACATCCTCTTCTCAAACAACCACGAGATGGACCGGATGTGCGATATGCTCGGGCTGGAGCGCGCAGCGCTCATCGCGTCGGTTCCCATGGTGGTCACGACCCGTGGTGCTGAGGGGAGCATGCTCTACATGGAGGGCGAGGAGTACCCCGTCCCGGCGGTCAGGGTGGATGCGGTCGACCCCACCGGCGCCGGCGACGGTTACCGGGCCGGGTTCCTCACGGCGTTCCGGAAAGGCTACGCCCCGCTCGACTGCTGTCGTGCGGGGGCGGTGGTCTCGTCCTTCGTCGTCGAGCAGGTGGGCACCCAGACGAACCTCCCTGACTGGGACCGGATGCTTGGGCGCTACCGGAAGGTCTTTGGTGAACCCGGGCAAATAATTGCCTGAATTATGGGGTGCACAGCGCTGATCGCCGGCCGTGAAGTGCCGGCATCCGGGGGCGCCTGATGGAGTCCGGCCCTGATGTGCGCGTTGAGCGGCTCACCCGGTACCTCTTCTCGGCCCCGTCCTGGCCGCGGTCGCTCGGCATCATCATCGTGCTCGGGCTCCTCATCGACGGGGCTGCATACCGGGCCGGGAACGACTACTTCCTGGTCGGCACCCTCGGGTTCTCGGTCCCGGCACTGGTTGCCTTCCTGCTGACGGTACCGCTGGTGAGGGCTTCCGGCCGGGTCATAACCCACAACCGGTCTGCCCTCCTTGCCCTGACCTGCACGGTCCTCTCCGTCATCCTGAGCCTTGCTCCGGCACTGATCTTCGGTCTTGCGCTCTTTCCCGCGCTCTACGCGGGCGCACTCGGCCTGGTCTTCGGCCTCCGGGTGCTGGTCCTCGTTGCCGTGGCCGACTACCGGATCACCAGGATGGTAATCCCAGCGTTTATCCAGAGCGGAGCCGGGATTGCGGTCGGAGCCTGGATCTTCGACCCCGGGTTCGTCCCCTACGCCCTCCTCCTCCAGGTGGTCTTCGGGCTGGTCTTTGTCTTCCTGATCTGGCTGATCGAGCGGCCGCTGAAGAGGGCGTTTCAGATCAGCGGGCTCAACTTCCTCAATACCTTCATCGCCCACCTGACCGACGGCTCAAAGAGCATGGAGGACTTCTTCCGTGAGATCGGCGAGGAGGTCTACGTCCAGCAGGCCTCGCTCTTCTTCTCCCGCGACTGGGGGCGGGACGTTCTCTTCACGGTCCCAAACGTCCACCCCGGACCGATGGGGGACGTCGGCGGCGGCAACCTCCCCCGGGTTCTCCACGACTCGTTTGAAGCGGAGACGCTGGTCGCTCACGGGTGCGCCACCCACGATTTCAACCTGGTCTCTGAGAGTGAGATTCAAAAGGTCGTCAGCGCCGTTGAGGCGTCCCGGGAGGGGATCTGTTACTCGACGGTCGCGAGCCAGCCGGTCAGGGTCTCTTCCGGTTCTGTGGAGATCCTCTGCCAGCGGTTCGGGGATGCCCTCCTGATGGTGAGCACCCGGTCTCCGGAACGGACCGAGGACCTCGATTATGCGATCGGGATGACGATCATGGCGGAGGGGCGCGGATCCTTCTCCCATGTCGCCTTCGTGGACGCCCACAACTGCATGACCAGCGTGGGCTCCCCGGTCCTCCCGGCGACGCGGATCGCGACCGAGTACATGAAGGCCGCACGCGAGGGGTTCCGTGTCGCGCGGGACCTGCCGCTTGAGCCGCTCGCGGTCGGGGTCTCGCATGTCCGTGTCCCGTTCTCCCGGGAGCAGGGGTTCGGGTCGCTCGGGGTGCAGGTCCTGGCGACTGAGGCCGGGGGGAAACGGGCCGCCTACGTCCTGATCGACGGGAACAACGTGGATGCGGGCGTCAGGGAGCCCCTGCTTGATGTGGTGCTCAAATTGGTGGACGAGGGGGAGATCATGACCACCGATACGCACACAGTGAACACGGTCAGCGGGAAGAACCCGGTCGGCTACAGGGTTCCGGTGGAGGAGATCATCCCGTACGTGGAGCAGGCGGTCCGGGAGGCGGTCGAGGATCTTGCCCCGGCTCGGGTCGGGGCGGCAACTGCCTCGTGCGAGGGGGTCGTTGTCTTCGGGTCGCAGCGGGTCTCGCAGCTCGCAAGCACCGTGAACGCGATGCTCGCGTTCATCGCCCCGATCAGTTTCATGATCCTGGTGCTCGCGTTCCTGCTCTCGGTCTTTGCGTATATTATGCTGCAGTAGTACATCGATTCTCAATTACCGGCACTCTCAACGGACAGTACTTCGCTCATTTCGGCATCTGAAATCGACCAATGCAGCCTCGCATAGCGACCTAAAATGGGATCGGCAGCACCCGGGCACCGGACTTCGCGGGCAACGCGTGAGAGCGCGAGAGGCCATATTGCTATCTTCGCTCATTAACTCACGCGGGAGAACGCGAAGGGAGGTCGATGGTTCACCCTCTTGAAGATTACCTCAACCGTTTTAGCGAAGTACTGCCGGAGGAGATCGATCGTGTTTCGCACTGCCCGGGAGTTTGCATCCCCGGGTATCCTCATGCACCGTCCCCTCCCCCCCAATAGCGATATTCCCACGATCCACTCCATGGGGAGATCCCGTAGGGGAACCGGATACGGCTCATCCCCGGATATCGCAAGCACTGCCCCCGCCACCGGGTGGGGGAACGGAGAGGAGCGCTATGGATGGGATGGGACGAAGGCCGGATATGGTCTGTTCGTCTGGAATCGATGCAGTAGTGGAGCAGTTACGGGTGCTGCCGGATCGCGCCTTTTACCTGTCGGCGGCAGGAACGAGATTCTGCCGGCCCCGGTTATCAGGAGGAATCCTCATACATTGTCGTAAACGTTCTCTCGCTTCCCAACCTTGATGACATATACAATCATCGCCTCATCGCTTAAATCCATGATGACGCGATATTTTCCTACCCGCAACTTGAAATATGGAGATCCGCGCAGTTGTTGCAGGCGATCCGGGTGGTTGTCACAGGTTCTCTCGACGGTCGCGATAATCCTTGCAGCGGTCTCGCGTGGGAGACGTTTCAGGCCTTTAAGGGCCTTTTCGGTCCAGATCACCGCGTAGGGCATTCAATCGATCCCAAGTTCCCTCATCAGTTCTTTTGTCGTGTAAACCCTCCCTGCCTTGATATCCTCAATTGCCTCCTCGATATCGCGGATATCTTCCTCCGTCAGTTCTTCGGCGGCTTCTTCCAGCGCATCCCGGGTGAGACGATCGATCACCTCGTTGTACGTCTCCTGGGGATACTTCTTCAGCTTATCCAGCCGCCCCTTCACTTCCGGAGCCACCCTGATCGTTGCTCCCACTGGCATATACTATACTACACTGCAAGGGGACATTAAGATTTCCAGTAGGAATTGAAGCCTGATCATCACGGCGGTAAGGATTGTTCTCTCTGCCAGCCACTCTCCTTCTCAGGCATCGGCCGCCTCCACTCCGGCCCACCTGAGGATAAACCGGTAATCCTCCCCGGGAATATCGCGCATGGCCTGCCGGAGGTGGCCGGACCACATCTTCTTGTTCGTGATGAGCGTGAGGTCCCCGATCGGGGGTTTGAATTCGAGGGGCCCGGCAAAGGCCGCGACCGGCCGGACGTTCATACGGAAGGGGAAGACCTCGCCGCCCATCTGCGGCCGCATTCATGACAGTTTCCATTATCAGTTGTTTCATAGAGCACTACCCAAAATACTGCCGGAGAAGATCCATGATTTCGTCATGGAACTTGCTTCCCCCGTCCTTACGTTTTTGCTGGATCTCCTGCACAATCAGGCCGTGCTGGTTCTGGCAACATCACGCATAGCCACGAAGAGCGCGGAAAGTGGTGGGATGGGTATGCTCTTCCCTTTGCGGCCTTCCGCGCGGGTCAACCCGGGGCTGCCGGCTGCCCGGAGAGCAGCAGGGCGCGAATACCCGGCATTTTTTTGTCGGGACGCCCAATACTGGGTACATGGTTTACCGGTTTTCTGGTCGGATGGGGCGGGTCCCGGAGTCGTTCCTTGATGAGCTCTTCCGGGTCTCGGCGGTCCCCGGGGTGATCTCGTTTGCCGGAGGGCTGCCGGGCTCTGCCTACATCGACGTCGAGGGGCTCCGCGATGCTGCCCGTGCGGTCTTTTCTGAAGACGGGCGGACGGCGCTTCAGTACACGACGACCGACGGCTACCTGCCGCTCCGGGAGTTCATCGCCGACCGCTACCGGCGGAGGCTCGGCCTTCCGGCGACCCCTGAGGAGATCCAGATCGTGAACGGGTCCCAGCAGTGCCTTGACCTGGTCGCAAAGATCTTCCTCGACCCCGGGGACGCTGTCGGGATGGAGCGGCCCGGCTACCTCGGCGCGATCGAGGCCTTCTCCCTCTACGAGCCGGTCTTTCACGCGGTTCCGCTCGTGGAGGACGGGCCTGACCTGGACGCATTTGCGGCGCTTGTCCGGAAGTATGCCCCGAAGTTCTTCTACGGTATCCCGAACTCCCAGAACCCCTCCGGGAGGACGTATTCGGAGGAGAAGCGCCGGGGCGTCGCCGAGATCCTCGAGGGCACGGATACGGTCTTCTACGAGGACGACGCCTTCGGGGAGCTCTTCTTCGACGGGAAGCCCCGGCCGCCGGTGAAGCGCTTCCTCCCCGACCAGGGGATCATGTCGGGGTCGTTCTCGAAGATCGTCGCCCCTGGTATGCGGATCGGCTGGATATACGCGCCCGAGCCGATCCTCCGGGAGTTCAACGTCGCAAAGCAGGCTGCCGACCTCCACTCGAACTTCCTCTGCCAGGTGATCCTGCACCGGTACCTTGCGACCCACGACCTCGACGCCCACGTCGCCCGTGTCTCTGCCGTCTACGGCAGGCAGTGCCGGTTGATGTGCGACCTCCTCGACGACCTGATGCCGCCTGGGGTGACCCACACCACCCCCGAGGGCGGGATGTTTTTGACGGCAGCCCTGCCTGACGGGGTCTCGTCGATGGAGGTCTTCCGCGAGGGTGTCCGGGAGGGCGTCGCGGTCCTCCCGGGGGTGCCGTTCTACGTGAACGGCGGCGGGGAGGATACGATCCGCCTGAACTTCTCGGCGGTGGGCGAGGAGGCGATCGAGGAGGGGATGCACCGGCTGGCCCGGGTGGTGCGGCGGCTGGCGTGAGGGAGTCCCGGACGGGGCACCCTGTGCCCTGCGGGTGCACGGCCGGGGCCGGGCGGCGGGCTTATTACGTTTCGTTGATAATAGGTATGGGTACTCAGGTACTTCTTCGCGCGAGGGTAGCCAAGCCCGGCCAAAGGCGGTGGACTTAAGATCCACTCCCGCAGGGGTCCGTGGGTTCGAATCCCATCCCTCGCATTCCGGTTTTGTGCGGTATCGAAAATCTCTTATGGGACTCCGGCAATAGTCTCTGTGTTATACGCGCTACTGTCCCCCTTTGGGACGGTAGTTTGTTCTTTTTGCACCGTGCTACCCTTAAGGCCTGCAACCATAGGATTCCGGGAAATTGACGCTGGTACCTGGAAGTATGTGCAGGAAAAATCCGACCGGAGCCCAGACACCCCGCTCTCACGCCCAGCATACCCTGTTCTCTACGGCGATCCGCTCCCAATCGCAAAGATTGACAGCACATCCCACCTAATTCCCAAGAGTACAACCATGACCGGCATCGAAGCGGATGTCAGGGAGATCAAGGAGAGCATCAGGGCGCTCACCGAAAAGATCGACGTTCTCCTCCATGATAGGGAGACCCTGGCGATGATGAAACTCTCTGAACAGTCGCTCTCCAGATTTCTCTCCGAGGAGCCCGACCTCTATACTGTCAGGGATGTCAGAACTGCGTCCAGCGCTCATCCTCCATGAGGGCGACCGTGATGTTGCGCTCGCCTTCATCTCATCAAAGACCCGAAGACATACTCAACTGCATGCTGGTAACGGGCTCTCACTCTGTCCTCCCACCCCACCTCACCGTAGCTCTGATGCGGAAAGAGCGTGCCCCTCATGAAATCCTCACCACCCTGAAATTCCGGCGCAGGCAATCAATCGGTAGACCTCGATGCACCCAATGGCCCGGTCTATCCCGTTCGGCACGCTCGTTGACACTATCGGCAAACTCGCCGAACGGCAGCCGTTTCCATCCTCTCCGATCGAATATCAGGAGCCTCGCCAAGTCGGGAGCCGGCCGGGGAGCGTTCATGAGCTCTCCCCTCCCCGCAGGACAAGCCCTCTCTGGGTAAGCCGATATCGCTGCTTGCTGCTGCGCGGTTTGTCGGGAATGGTCATCTCGACCAGGCCTTCCTGGATTGCCGGCTGCAGGTATGCCTTCCTGAAGTGTTCGACGTTCCTCAGGCCGAGGACATCCTGAAGTTCCCGGCGCGACATCTCACCGTCGAGAACTCCGATGATCTGCATGACTTCCGTGGTGACTTCCGTGGTGACTTCCGTGGTGACTTCCGTGGCAAAGAAGGTCAGGGTGACGCCACGGTCGTCCTCCGACCACTGCGGCAGAGGCAGACCGCGCTCGGTGCAGGCCCTCTGGATCAATATGCTGCCCCGGCCAATCTTTTCCATATACCCACGCAGGTACAGCACGTGTGCAATGTCCGGATTGCGCAGAACGGACAGTGTTCCCTTCTGGAGTTTTGCAAGCGTCACACCCTCAGGAAACCTGCCGGTATTTGAGATCTCCAGGCGATCGGGGTAGATATGGACGGTGATTCCACCGGAGAAGTCGCTGTAGTCACGGTGAGCGAAAGCGTTGACCAAGCCTTCCCTGACGGCGCCTGAAGGGTAGAAGGGTTCATCCTGGCGTTTAAGATCGGTAGGTCTGAAACGCGATACTGTAGGGGTATTCCTCAAAATAAAGGAGTACACATCTTCCAGTACCGGCACCAGCGGGCCTTCATAGGATTTCATATCCTGGTACGTGTCGCCTGTTTTGTCCGTTCTAAAGACCGCTGCCCGAACCCTGACCTGCGGATAGCGAACGGCGGGATTAGTTCCAAAGAGAACATCGCCGCCGTTGGTCAGGCGGCCATACCTGGAGACCGAGAGGTCCTCAAGAATCGCAGTTGGACTGTCACTATCCCGGAACCGGAACCGCCCTGACGCAGTCACTTCCTTTAGGGTGGACCGAATCTCATTGAGGTCCAGATCTTCGTTCATATCTGCGGAAGAAAAGCGTCGCTCCCATCGCTCAGGCTCCACCTGCTTGCGGAGCACCATGTCACGGATGGTCTCGACATCTGCTTTCCGGGTGGTCTGACCTGTGCGAAGATAGATGACATTCTCAAACGCGTATGGCAGATCCTTGCCGGCAGGCACCTCAATGACGAGCAGGGCTTTTCCTTCGACCTCGTATGCCCGAACCGCAACCAGTGCTCCGGGAGAGAGTCCTTGTTGCAGCCCCTGTTCAAGGCTCTTTCCCATAGCATCGGGATCCTCGACACCGATGGCTGTCCCCCGGTCATCCACGCCGCAGACAACGTAGCCGCCGGAAGTGTTCAGAAAACCGCAGACCGTCTGGCCGATGACCCCAATATTCCCACAATCGGGTATAAATTCAACACTCTGCCCTTCTCCAAGCGACAGGGACTCTCGAATGGCTTTCGTCTTCATGATTGGCCACCTCTGCCCTGGACCGCCTGGGAGACACGGGCGCTATCCCGGAAGTTCTCCTGCACAAACGCCTCTACTTCCTGATAGCGCGAAAATTGTGCAGTTGCAAAGAGGGCCGCGTCATCATCAGACCTGAACTTCTGAACCCAGTTGCCCTTCCGTTCCCGCAGGGGTTTCTCAGAAAGGATGGCTTCTTCATACATATCGATGACCCGGAGATCATCTATGATCTGGTTCTTCTCCAGAGTGAGCCTACCCCGACCTGCCTCTCCCTTATGGCCGATATGATTCAGGAGCTGCCTGGCAAAAACCACATGGTCATGGACAAGGAGCCAGCGTGGCTTGTTCAACGCGATGGCTCTCTTCAACTCCTGGTGCGTAATAGATAGCCCGTCCCCGTCCCTCCCGCTGCCATAGTGGGGAGTGATCAACCCGAGAAACAGGTCGCAGTTCTCTGTCGCCGTGATGCAGTTCTCAAAAGCGGAGCGGTTCGAAAAGACCGGGACAGTCCCCTTGTGAGACATCCAGACTTCATAGCCAAACGCGGTTAAAAGTGTATAGACCCGATCCAGGAGCTCTTCGATACCGTACACCGTAGAGGAAACCATAACCGTGAGCTTCTTATTGTCCTGCATCTCTTCCTCCCTGATCATCCGATTCCCCCTCATTTTTTCAATATTTCACGCCGATGATAATCCAGATACCTGATATGGCGCTCTTCTACCTTTCTTAGTTTCATTCTTGAATGAATCCCAAGTTTATTTCTGTCCCTGTCTTTTAGTACATCACTGATGATTATTTTCCCGTCATTATCAAAACTAATATAGCCTCTATCAAAAGCACTGTCTAAGTTAGGGACAAGTAACAGACCATTGTAGTTGTCTAGGCGTTCTGCATTATCTGAATCTCTCCAGGGCTTGATATGCGATGCTCTTAACAGATCGAGCGAATCGCACCCTGTAACAGCACATCTCTTCCAATAACCTATCAAACCGGAACGAAACACTCCCTGACCAATACGGCTCTGTATTATTGATTCACGTACCGTCTCAGGCAACTCTTTATTGGTTCTTTTAAATTCTTCAATCTCTTTCAAGACATTAGTTTCAGGTGTATCGCTGTAATTTGGGCTGGGGATGCTTTGTCCAAGTTCATTGCTGATATATGCTAATAATTCAGGACTGTGCTTCTTCTGGCTGTCACTCCTCAACCAAACGTATTTGTTTGCAACTTTTTTTATGTACTCAAAATGAAAATCACGTATGATAGGCCAGATGTCCAGACTCTCCCCTGAGGGAACATAATAGCCATTCCTTGATGGGACCGGCTCATACTCAGAATATTCGCCCCTCTCCCAGCGCCATGCTTTACTTTTTTCTAACAGGCTCTGCTCATCTTTCATCTCATTCAGGAGTTGTTTATCAAGAGACAGCCATAATCCCTCTTTGTGAACGGTAAAAATAATCAGGCTGCCGACTAAGAGTCGGACACCTTCACTATAGCAGTATGCTCCCCACTTGTCGCTCCCATAGGTATTAGCTTTAAGGAGCGATTCTACAAATAACGACAAACAAACCCTTCTATATTCTTCATTGGGCAAAAGTGATGATATAGTATGCTCAATTTGACGAATATCCGGATTCTTCATAGAAATTTCTCCATAACGCTTGGTTAATACTGGCTTGTATTCAGAATGGTTATATATTGCCATTGCTCAATGGCATATCCCAGAACTCATCAAATGACGCTCCCTGATTCGGTGGCACGCTCTTCACCTGAGAATGCCCCACAGTTCCAACCCGGACCCTGCACAATCTTACTGATCGTGAACGTTTCCCATCTCGTATGTTCTTCTTCGGGTAGTTCTTTGATCCTGGAAGGACGTTCGCTACAAACGGATTATAGGTGATTGACAAGAAGTTAACATTCTACAACGCATTAATGCGCTGCCCGCTTCGGTTCTGGGGGGGCTTCGGCAGGATTCTTGATCGTCACCGTCATTGACTGTGTATTCTTGCCGCGGACCTCCACTTTGTAGGTACCCGGCTCCGTGAACTTATGTGCGAAGAACGTATACGTCTGTGGACCACTGCCCACAAGATCCTGTTTCTTCCCAATGAGCTTACCATCAATCCACAACTCTGCCGTAAAGTGCGTGTCCCAGTCCGAGGAAGGGAGACCTTCGTTGTCAAACCAGTACCCGATACTCACCGGGGTGTTCGTATAAAAGTACGGCTTGCCGCTCTCGTCACGGCCGCCGCCCGCACTTCCACTGACCGTAGCAACCGCCTCTATGGAATTTATTGTTGCTGCTCGATAAATAGGAGACATGCTGCGACCTCTATAAAAATAGTATAATAAATTTCCTGTGCGGTGGATTGCTGGCGGGGAAGGGGCGGTGGCGGGCGGGGTTTTTGAGGTGGGGTGTCTGTGAGGATGTCGTGGATCTCCCGGGGGTGCTGTTCTCTGTGGGCGGTGATACGATTCGCCTGACCTTCCCGGCGCGACATCTCACTGTCAGGAACCTCGACGATTTGCATGACTTCCGTGGTAACTTCCGTGGTAACTTCCGTGGTAACTTCCGTGGTAACTTCCGTGGTAAAGAAAGTCAGGGTGGCGCCACGGTCGCGTCCTCCGACCCCCGCGGCAGAGGCAGACCGCGCCCGGGGCGGGCCCTCTGGATCATTATGCTGCCCCGGCCAATCTTTTCCATATACCCGTGTAGGTGAGCATTGGGAGTGCGATTCGCTGACCGAGGAGAGCGTGAGAAACTCGAAGACTTTCGAGAGAAGACTTCTTCGAGGGGAAGGAGTTTGAGAAGGCCTCTGGTCTTTGATTAGTATCCCCTCCTGGAAGAGGCGTTCTGGAACGTTTTCTATAAAAATTACGTTGAAAACAGAATCCGCTTTTTGCCCATTACGTTACTTATTCTGGTAATTCTTGCCCTTCAATGAACCTTCTCGCGACCCTTAAGTATTGTTCATAATTTACCAGACTCATTTCACCATGTCCCATATTTTTGGCCACATATAATTTACTATCCGGAATATATTCTTCTAACAGTTTGCCCGATTTTACGACCAAATTCAGTTCCTTTTCGCAGACTATGATTAAGACATTTGTTTTTGTATTCTGAATGCTATCTTTTAATCTGTAACTCCCACTACTCAAAGATATATTTACCAATGATTGTCTGGACATCCTGCGACTATCTTCAAAATATTTTTCAAACATATCATTTGGTACAGAAAGTGATTTAGCCTGCATCTTAGCAAACCATCTTTTTTTCACAAGACCGTAAAGTAATTTATACGTAAGACCTGTTAAAGTTGAAAGGCCCTTTATTGGATAAACCAAAGCACTCTCGACGATCGCATATTTTGCAATATTTTCGCGCTTTGACAAAGTCTCTAGAACTATTTGCGCTCCGATTGACAATCCTCCAATTGCAAATACCTGTCCATTATGGACATCGTCAATGTACTGAATAAGCTTAGTGGCCGAATCTTCAATGCTTATAAAGGTGTTATCCCAGTCATCTCCGTGACCATCAAGAATTGGTGTAATAACATGATAGTCGTCAACAAGATTCTTTACAACATTATTGAGTGACCAATACGATAATCCACCCCCGTGTAATAGAATAATTGTGGGCAATCCTTTCTGTCCAAATTCCTTGAATATCATGATATGCCCTCTAAATATAGGTATTGACTTTAGCGCTATTAAATAAACCATAGTTGGGATCCAACTTCCGCAGTAAGGGTTTAGGGCCTGCAATTACTTCGTGCCCCTCCGGGAAGTCCGCATACTGGAGCACTGACATCCGGGACTCGCCTCCACCATGATTCGCCCTATCTTCAACAATCCAAGAAAGATCAATCTCTCGCACAACTTGTGCGAGTTTTTCAGAACCGGCGTCTGCCTCAAAAGATGAGCCTCCATACGCCAGAGATTGGGGGATAACTATCGATGCCAGAAGACTCCCCCCTGCAGATCTCCAACCACTGGTTGGAGAATTGACTCGTTCCCCGAGGCATCGCCGGACCCGCCAATACTATTCCACCATCGAATTAGTGCAATGCACCGTTGCACAACCTCTCCCCCGGCGCCCTCCCGGACCTGGTCGGAGCAGGCTTGCGGCCTGGCAGA
>Ga0265294_10001409_pt1 | contig 32393 bp, 31 predicted proteins | sample MunlanPumphouse3_FD_192504 | JGI IMG/M metagenome (GOLD analysis project Ga0265294, IMG submission 192504) | Groundwater microbial communities from a municipal landfill in Southern Ontario, Canada - Pumphouse #3 | ecosystem: Environmental > Aquatic > Deep subsurface > Groundwater | place...
AAAAGGCTACGGAATTGCTGCCCAGATTCTTTATGTTTGTTTTGTTTATTATTATATGAGAGAAAGACTAAGTGGACCAGGAGTATATGATAAACTCTTAACTCTTGTAACTGTAGAATTACTTATTATGGGAAATATTACGACTTTTGGTCAAGGTGTTACCAATTATTACGATCTTTATGGTGGACAAGATATTTTAAAAGAACAACAGACCATAATTAACGATCTTAAAGAAGATGATGATGGCTTTTATAGAATATTTGATTCTTTAGCAGATAGAAATTATAACAATATCGCGATGACCTTAGGATATAAAGGATTATCAACCTTCCACTCCGTATATAACTTTGAACTTAATGATTTCATTAATGACTTATCAAAGGTTTCTTATTCATACTATAATTGGTCAATGGGTGTTGATGAAAAAAGATATAATTTAGATACATTCTTAAATGTTAAATACTATATTTTAAAAAATGAAGACATTAATATTCCTTTAGGGTTCTCTTTATATAAACAATATAGTAACTACACAGTCTATATTAACAATTATTTTGTTGAACTAGGCTATGCATTTGATGATATTATTGCTGAGAATAATTTTAATGAATATTGGGATTATCATCAAAACGAGCCATATTATAATAAATATGCGATAATAGCCTCCGAAGATATTGAAAAAATTAAAGATATTTTAGGCGATGATATAACAGTTGCAGAAAATAATAATAAATTATATTTTAAAGAAGTTGGTTTGTATAATGCCAAGTATTATCTACAACTCCGTGGAGAAGATACAATTACTCAAATACCTGGTGTGTACTATGCAAGCGAATATTTACCTCAGACACGCATAGGATCTAATAATGAAAAGAACTTTTATGGAACTGATAATACTAATGGAAATATTGGTGATAGAATATATATTGATTTAGATGAAAATCAAACTTTATGTCCTAATGGCAGTACTGAAAATGGTTGCCATATAATTGCTAAACTAAATTATGGGCCAAATATTAAAGTAAAATTCTACCATGATGATACTTTAATAACTGAAGATGCTCATGGGGTAAGCAATTACGATAAAAGTGGTGACCATAAGTTTGCTCGTGGATACTATGTGACTACTGAAATTAATAGAATAGAATTAGAGTTCTTAAGTGATGCCTCTGCAAGTACTTTTTCAAAATATGGTTTTAACATATATTACGAAGAGTTTAGTGAGTACAAACAGCGGCAAGAAGAATTAATGGCCAATAAATTTGAAAATATCGTGGTCACTAATAATACAATTAAATTCGAAACAAACTACGATGACAAAAAAATGATAGTTCTTTCCGTTCCATATGATTCTGGATGGTCTTTAAAAGTTAATGGTGAAAATCAAAAAATATACAAAGTTGACTCTGGATTTATGGGATTTATTGCAGAAAGCGGAAAAACTACTTATGAATTAAATTATGTAACCCCAGGGATTAAGACTGGTGTAATTGTATCATTGATTTCTCTACTATTATTTATTGCTTTAATTCTCTTATTTAATCGCAAAAAAATTCTAGTAAATTTAAAAAACAGAAAAAAGAATGTTCATAAATAACATTCTTTTTTAAAAGCCTAAAAACTCAATTCCTCTATTTTTTCACCATCTATTGTATGAATTTCTAATCCATGTTCATCTATTATAATATAACTTGGTTTAGAGTTAGCTTTAGGAACTCCAATAGATCCTGGAGAAGCAATATAAACTCCATTTTGTTCCATTAATAATGGTATATGAAAATGCCCTCTTATCAAAATATCATTTTTGTTTAATAATGGCATATTGTGCTCATTATAAATATGTCCATGTGTCAAAAATATTTTTCTGTTGCCTATGAAAATTATTGAATTTTCTACTAGAGGAAAATCTAAAATCATTGAATCAATCTCAGCATCACAATTACCTTTTATGGCAATAATTTTGTTGGAATACTTATTTAAAAAATCAACAAGTTTTTTTGGCTCGTAATATTGATTAATATCATTCCTTGGACCATGATACACTATATCTCCTAGCATAATCATATAGTCGCTTTTGTTTTTTTCAAATATTTCAAATGCTTTTCTTGTTGGTTCATAAAAACCATGAGTATCAGAAATTATCATTAACTTCATAATTAGTTCCTCCTTTTATTTTATGCCATTATAACATATTTTACTAAAATGGTTTATTATTTAAACTTTTGTCTATATAATATTCCCATGAGGTGATTTTTTTGGAAAATTTTATTTATCATAGTCCTACTAAAATTGTTTTTGGAGTAGACGCCGAAAAAGAATGCGGTCGTGAAATAAAAATACATGGTAAAAAGGTCCTGCTACATTATGGTGGCGGAAGTATAAAGAAAAGCGGTTTATATGATGTTGTTATTGAAGCATTAAAAAATGAAGGCATAGAAGTATATGAACTTGGTGGAGTTAAACCAAATCCAACACTATCTATGGTTTATGAAGGAATAAAAATTTGTAAAGAACATAAAATTGAAGCCATCCTTGCAGTTGGAGGAGGAAGCGTTATAGATTCTGCAAAAGCTATTGCTTTAGGTGCAAAACACAAAAATGATGTTTGGGATTTTTTCAGTGGAAAAGATGTACCAAGTAATGGTGCTCTTCCTGTTGGAGTAATTTTAACAATCCCCGCTTCTGGTAGTGAAACTAGTGTAAGCACTGTTATAACAAATGAAAAAACTATAGAAAAAATAAGTTATAGAAATCAGATTAATAGACCTGTTTTTGCTTTGATGAATCCTGTTCTTACATATACAATACCAATGTATAATACATGTGCTGGTATAGTGGATATCTTCTCTCATACAATGGAAAGATATTTCACAAATGCTGAGGATGTCAACTTTACAAGTGAACTTTGTGAAGCTACGATGCGCTCAATTATTGAAGTTGCTCCACATATCTTAAAAAATCCACAAGATTATGGCTCTAGAGCAGAAATAATGTGGATAGCAACCATATCTCATAATGGAATTTTAGAAACAGGAAGAATTGCTGATTGGGCAAGTCACAAGATTGAACATGAGTTAAGTGCTTTTTATGATGTTACTCATGGAGCAGGTTTATCAATAATAATTCCTGCCTGGATGAAATATGTATATCGCCATGATTTAGATCAATTTGTGCGTTTTGCAAATAAAGTATGCAACATCAAAAATATCGGTTCAAAAGAAGAAATTACTTTAAAAGGAATTGAATATATCAAAAATTTCTTTAAATCATTGGGAATGCCTACTTCTTTTGAAGAAGCAAATTTGCCAAGTGATAAAATAGATATTATGGCAAAAAAAGCAACTAAAACTGGTCCAGTTGGGCAATTTGTTAAATTATATGATGGAGATGTTCTAGAAATTTATAAATTAGCATTATAGAAAAGGTCCTTGTAGGACCTTTTAATTTAACGATGAATCAAAACTGTTTCTATAATATATCGTGGTCTTGCTTTTGTTTCCATGTAATTTTTACCAACATAAACTCCGACAAGTCCTATTGCTATTAAATTCATACCAGTAAATAAACTTAAAATACTTACAATAAACCAAGCAACATTAAAAAAAGCAAAGAAAGAATAAATAATTACAGTAAGAATAGCCAAAAATCCAAGAATTGCTAAAACAATTCCCGTATATACAACAATCATTACTGGTTTAATTGAAAAACTAGTTATTCCCTCAAAAGCTAAAGATAGCATTTTTGAAAGAGGGTATTTTGACTCACCCATTTGACGTTCAAGACGATCATATTTAACTATTGATGTTTTAAAGCCAAGTTCCGTAACAATTCCTCTTAAAAACAAATTAACTTCATTAAAAGATGCTAATTCTTGAAGTGCTCTTGAACTCATTAATCTAAAATCAGCGTGATTATATATGGTTTTAGCACCTAATTTCTCCATTAATTTATAAAACATAGTAGCTGTTTTCCTTTTAAAAAATGAATCATTATCTCTAGAGTTTCTTACACCATAAACGATTTGACTACCATCTAAATATTCGTTTATCATTTGCTCTATTACATTTACATCGTCTTGTAAATCTGCATCGATTGAGATTGCACAATCGCAATTATCTTTGGCATACATCAATCCTGCCATAAGAGCATTTTGATGACCTCTATTTCTTGATAATTTTATCCCATTAACTAAGTTTGATTCTTCATGAAACTTAGTTATGATATTCCATGTATCATCCTTACTTCCATCGTTTACATACAATATATAACTATCATCAGAAATTAAACCTTTTTCTATTAGCGTTTTTAAAGCATTTTGTAAAATAGTGTTGGTGGAGGGCAATACTTCTTGCTCATTATAACAAGGAACAACTAGAGTTAACCTTGCCAATTTATTATTTCTCATATAATCTCTCCTTTATTATTTCCACTTAATTCTACTAAAAAAAAACCTCTCGCGCAACTGCACGTGAGGTTTTTTATTATTTAATTCCGTATTTCTTTTTAAATGTCTCTGCTCTACCTTGAGCATTTCCAAAACGTTGCTTACCTGTATAAAATGGATGACAATTTGAACATGAGTCTACTCTAATTTCTTTTAGTGTTGATCCCGATTCAAACTCTGCACCACATGATGTACAAACAACTTTTACTTTATTATATTTTGGATGAATATCTTTTTTCATAACCATTCTCCTTCCGCCTTGAAGTAACTCCTTCAAAGTAAGTTGCTCATAGATTTTAACATATCATCTTATATTTAGCAATAAATTTATATTTATGCTTTATTTTTTGTTCCAAACACTTCAATTTTTGTTCTAACCACGAAACGAATTCCTTCTTTTCCTGGACCAATTATTTTTCTTGGATCATAAACTTTACTATCTTTTGATAAAACTTCGCGTACAATTGCTGTCCAGGCTTGTTGACATTCTGTATTAACATTAATTTTTGCTGTCCCACACTCTATTGCTTTTTTTATTTGATAGTCAGGTATTCCTGATCCTCCATGAAGCACAAGTGGTAGATTAGTTAATTTTTTAACTTCTTCCATTTCTTTAAAGCCTAATTTTGGCTCTCCTTTGTATGGACCATGAACTGATCCAAGAGCCGGAGCTAGACAATCAATGCCTGTTTCTTTGGCCATAATTACGCATTCTTTAGGGTCTGCATACATTAATTCAGCAATAATATTTTCTTCTTGACCTCCAACTTTACCAAGTTCAGCTTCAACACTGACATTTCTTGCATGAGCATATTCAACAACTTTTTTAGTTTCTTCTAAATTCTTTTCAAAAGGCTTTTTAGATGCATCAATCATTACTGAAGTAAAGCCAGCATCTATTGCTTTTTTGCAATCTTCAAAACTTTCTCCATGATCAAGATGCAAGGCCACAGGTATGGTAATTTTACGATCTTCTAAAAGTCCTTTTACAATTCCTACCACAGTATTCCATCCGCCCATATATTTTGCAGCACCCGTTGAACACCCTAATATTACTGGTGCATTATTTGCTTGACATTCATCAAGTATAGCTTGTGTCCACTCAACATTATTTATATTAAAGGCTCCTACTGCATACTTTCCATTTTTTGCTTTAATTAGCATCTCTTTCATATTAACAAGACCCATATAGAATTCCTCCTTTTACAAACTTAATATATTACTTTTCTTGCTGATAAGCAAATGCAGCCTTAATAAACCCCAAAAAAAGTGGTTGTGGTTTAATAGGACGTGATTTAAATTCAGGATGAGCTTGAGTTGCCACAAACCAAGGGTGATCTTTTAATTCTATTATTTCAACTAATTTTTGATCTGGACTAACACCACTAAATATCATTCCATTTTCAGAAAACAATTCACGATAATTATTATTAAATTCATACCTATGTCTATGACGTTCTAATACTTCCCTACATTTATAAGCCCCATAACTTTTTGTGTTTTCTAACAATACACATGGGTAATTTCCTAATCTCATAGTTCCACCTTTATTTACAACTTCTTTTTGATTGTTCATTAAAGTTATAATTGGATAATTTGTGCTTTCATCCCATTCTAAAGATGTTGCACTTTTTATTTTCAAAACATTCCTTGCAAATTCAATACAAGCAACTTGCATACCTAAACATATTCCTAAATAAGGTATTTTATTTTCTCTTGCATACTGAGCAGCAAGTATTTTACCTTCAACTCCGCGACTGCCAAAACCTCCTGGGACTAAAACCCCTGAAACTCCACTTAATAAATTAGCTACATTAAATTGATTTACTTCAGCAGAATCAATCCACCTTATCTTTATTTTTGCCCCTATTTCATAACCAGCATGAGATAAAGATTCTGTAACAGATAAATAAGCATCATGTAAACTTACATACTTTCCAACTAATGCTATTTCAATTAATTTATCAGCTTTTTTAACTCTTTCTATTAAATCTTCCCATTGTTTTGTATCACTTATTTTAGTAACTAATCCAAATTGATTACAAACTATTTCATCCATTTTTTGATTTTTCAATCCAAGAGGAACTTGATATAAAATAGGAGCATCTTTTGCTTCAATAACAGATCTTCTATCAACATCACAAAACAAAGCTATTTTTGCTTTTAAATCTTCTGTTAGTGAATGAGAACTTCTACATACAATAATATCTGGTTGAATACCAAAAGAACGAAGTTCCTTAACACTATGTTGAGTTGGCTTAGTTTTTAATTCACCACTTGCATCAATCATTGGAATTAATGTCGTATGAATAAATAAAACATTTTCTTTTCCTAATTCAGAACGAATTTGTCTAATTGTTTCTATAAAAGGAAGTGATTCAATATCACCAACTGTACCACCAATTTCTGTAATTACAACATCAACATTTGGTTCAGTACCTGCTGCGTATACTTTTGATTTAATTTCGTTTGTAATGTGAGGAATTACTTGAACTGTTCCTCCAAGATAATCTCCTCTTCTTTCTTTATTTAAAACTGTTAAATATATTCTTCCAGAAGTTATTGAAGAATTTTTAGTTAATTCTGTATCAATAAAACGCTCATAATGTCCTAAATCTAAATCAGTCTCTGTTCCATCTGCGGTTACAAAAACTTCCCCATGTTGAAGTGGTGACATAGTTCCAGGGTCGACATTCATATATGGATCAAACTTTTGAACAAAAACATTCAATCCACGACTTTTTAAAAGCATACCAAGAGAAGCAGCTGTTATTCCTTTACCTAAACCCGAAACAACTCCTCCTGTTACGAATATAAATTTGCATTGCCCCATAATCATCACTTCTTTCCTCAATTAAATAAAATAAAAAAATGTCTCCTAGCAAGGAGACATATATTGCCCTTCTTTATACTATCAAATTTTTAATGCCAATTCAATATGATTAAAAAATATTTAGCATCTTTTCAAAGGTGCAAAAAAACTTTATTATCTATCTTTGACCAGGGTCATATACCTGACCATCTGCCGCTGGTGCACCAGAATTTTTAGAAGTAAATATTAGCAAAATCAAAGTAGCTATATATGGCACCATCTTAAATAAATTACGGAAGTTTACAGGGATAGCATTATTAATTAAACCATTTAACAATGTAAAGTTTGCATCAATTGTTCTAAAAAAAGAAAAGAAAACTGCTGCAAAAATTATTCTTTTTGGATTCCAATTACCAAATATCAAAACAGCTAAAGCCAAAAATCCAAAACCTGATACTGCTGTTGCCTCTGCTCTAAAGGCTGTCCCATTTATAGTTATAAGAAATATTGCTCCACCAAGACCTGCTAAAAATCCACTTATCAATACTCCAGCATATCTAACTTTATAAATATTAACACCCAAAGAATCAGCAGCGTGAGGATTTTCACCACAAGCCCTTAATCTTAATCCAAATTTTGTCTTAAATAAAATAATTGAAGAAATTATTAAAATAGCAATTCCAATATAAAAACTAATAAAAACATTTTTAAAGAAAATATCTCCAATAAAAGGTATTTTTGACAAAAGAGGAACTTCTTTTATTATAAAGGTCTTTCCTCCCCATTCTAACCAAGTTGAATCAACTTTTCGAACTGCTTTTATCAAAACAGCTGCTAATGGAGCTATTGCAAGATTTAAAGCTGTTGCTGATATAACTTGATTAGATTTCATTGATATTGCTGCATATGCATGTAAAAAACTATATAGCAATCCCGAAAGTCCTCCAACAAGCATAGCAATTATAAACAAAAGTTGCATTGGCATTTTATCAATAAATAAAATTAAGACTACTGCACTAGAAAAGGCTCCCATAATCATAATACCTTCAAGAGCGATGTTTGTTACTCCTCCACGTTCAGAAAACATGCCTCCTAAGGCAACAATAAGTAAAGGTACCATTGAAACTAAAACTGATTGCAATATATTATAAAATATACTCATTCTGTTTCGCCTCCTTTAGTCTTTTCAACAACTTTATGTTTTAATATTTTCTTTTTTATAAAACCAACAATCCGTGAGAATTGTCTTTGTAAAACTGAACTTAAGGCACTTAAATATATAATAGTTGCTGTTATAATAGAAATTATCTCTGGTGAAATCCCATCTAGTAATTGTAGTCTTGAACCTCCAACTCTTATGTATGATATAAATAGTCCCGAGAAAAATATGCCTATAGGATTAGAGGCCCCAAGTAAAGAAACTGTTATTCCATCAAAGCCTTCACTAAGTAAAGAAGCACTCATTGTTAATCTTTTACCACTTGTTGGATTCAAATATAAACAAACTCCAGCCAAACCTGCCAATGCTCCTGAAATAGCCATTGATATTATCATATTTCTTTTATTATTTATTCCTGCATATTTACTGCCTTGAGGATTGTAACCAACAGCTTTCAATTCATAACCTAATGTTGTCTTATTCAAAATTATATGAATAACTACGGCAATTATTAAAGCAATAAATATTGAAATATCAAGTGAAGAACCATTAAATATTTGATCAAAATTCAAATTCGGTGCATAGGCTGTTGAAAGCGGGTTCTTACTAAATGTTGTCAAAGGGTTAACCATATTTGATTGAACTAATTGAAACATAACATAATATAAAGTTGCATAGTTTAACATTATACAAGTAACAACTTCATTCACATTAAAAAGAGCCTTCAATATTCCTGGTATAGCTCCCACTATAGCTCCAGCTAAAACTCCACATATTAACGCGACTAAATAATGAATACCACTAGGCATTGGAACGTTTATTCCAATATATAATGCCACAAATCCACCTATCATTATTTGACCAGAGGCTCCAATATTAAATAGGCCTGTCTTAAAAGCAAAGCCTACAGCAAGTCCTGCAAGTATATAAGGACCAGCAAAATAAAGAACATCACCAATTCCTTTTAGTCCTGTTGATAAACCACCAGTAAGTAACATTATAAGTCCTTGGAAGGCTTCTTGAGGTGCAGTAACAAGCATAATCAAAAAACCAAATATTAGCCCTATACCAATAGAAATTAATGTTGGTGAAGCTGCTTTTAAAATTTTCTTAATTTTATTTTTTACCATCTTTACCACCCAAATCCTTTTTTGTTGACCCAGCCATATACAATCCAATTTCTTCCATAGTTATTTCTTTTGGTGTAGTTTCCAAAACAATCTTTCCTTCATACATAACTAGAATTCTATCGGCTATTGACATAACTTCATCAAGTTCTAAAGAAACAACAAGAACAGCTACTTTACTATCACGAACCTGGACCATTTTCTTGTGTACATATTCAATAGCTCCCACATCAAGACCACGAGTTGGTTGAACAGCAATTAATAATTTACCTTTTCTTGAAACTTCTCTAGCTATAATAGCCTTTTGTTGGTTCCCCCCAGACATTCCTCTAACAATGCTATATTTTCCATTACTTGATCTAACATCAAATTTCTCAATTAAATTATCCGCATATTTACTAATCGCTTCAAACTTCAAAAATCCCTTAGTTTGAAATTTTTCTTGATAATACTCGCACGATATAAAATTCTCTTGTAAACTATAGTCCAATATTAAACCATCTTTTTGTCTATCTTCTGGTATATGTGACATTCCTAGTTCTATTTTATGTCTAATTGTGGACTTAGTAACATCTTCATTTATTAATTTTATTTTACCCGAATCAAAAGGAATTAAGCCAGTAATTGCTTTTATAAGTTGACTTTGCCCATTCCCTTCAATACCGGCAATTACTACAATTTCTCCTTCTTTTACATCAAAAGAAACACCATTTACATGGTTTTTATTATTATCTTTTTTTACAACTATATTTTCAACTTCCAAAATGGTATCACCTATTTTAGGAGCTTTTTTCTCAACATTAAAATCAACTTTTCTACCAACCATTAATTCTGCCATTTGCTCAACGGAGGTTTTATTAACATCTATTGTTCCCATATATTTACCTCTACGCAAGATACTACATTTATTAGCAAGCATCTTAATTTCATTTAATTTATGGGTAATAATTATTATTGATTTCCCTTCACTGGCAAAATTACGAATAATGCCCATTAATTCTTCAATTTCTTGAGGAGTTAAGACCGCTGTTGGCTCATCAAATATCAATATATCAGCATCTCTATATAACATTTTTAGTATTTCCACTCTTTGTTGCATTCCAACAGTAATATTACTTATTAGTGCTTCTGGATCAACATTTAAATGATATCTATGACTCAATTCAATAATTTTTTTCTTAGGATTTTCATAATCTACAAATCCTTTTTTGTTTATTGTTTCATAACCTAAAACAATATTTTCTACAACATTAAAACGTTCAACCAACTTAAAGTGTTGGTGAACCATACCAATTTTTAACTTATTTGCAACATTAGGATTCTCTATTTTTACTTCTTCACCATTTATTTTTATAATTCCTGAATCTGGTTGAATAAGACCAAACAAAATTGACATTAATGTGGACTTTCCTGCACCATTTTCTCCAAGAATAGCATGTATTTCTCCTTTTTTTACTTTTAGATTTACATTATCATTTGCAATTAAGGAACCAAATTTTTTAGTTATATTAAGCATTTCAACTGCATACTTTTCCATAGAATCCTCCTAATTTTATAAAAATGAAGAGGCGAAAATGCCTCTTCACTAAATAAAGTCTTATTTTATAATGACATATCTGCTTTTTCTTTTGTTGGGAAAACATTAGCGTCGCTTATGTCAACGCCTAAAGCAGAACAGAAAGTCTCTAATTCATCATATGTATCTGGGGCAACTACTGCGCCATTTACAAGTTTAGCAAACATTGCATCATATGCATCTTTGCTGAATGTATTAAAACGAGAAAAATCATCAGGAATACCAACACCATCATTTGTTACACTATAATGAAGTGTTTCTCCACCATCCCATGCATCATTATAGAAATCTGTTAATGCATCGTAGGCTGCAGTCCCAATTTGTTTCATTGCTGAAGTAATGACATATTCAGATTGTGGAATTTGATTAACATCAACACCAACAACCCATTTACTGGTTTGTTCTGATGCAGCACTCATTACTGAATTACCAGCACCGCCAGCTGCAGAGAATATAACTTCAACACCCGAATTAAACCATCCACTTGCTAATGATTTTACAGTATCACTTGGATCAAAACTCATTAAATATTCAAAGTGAGTATCTGCTACAGATACATCTTCAAGTACTCCAAGTTCTTCTGCTGCATAAAATGCTCCTGCAACATATCCAAACCCAAATCTCTTAACTGCAGGAACTGGAAGACCACCAGTGAATCCTAATTTTTCAAAACCATCTTTTACAATAGCATAACCAGCTAAAAATCCTGATTGCTCTTCAGCAAACAAAATAGGCAAAGTGTTTTCTTCAGTTTTATAATCAGAATAGTCTGCTGTATGTGGCTCGCCATCAATCAAAACGAATTTAACATCTGGATGAGCTGTTTGACTAATATAAACTGCTTCTTCAAATAAGTATCCTGGGCAAACAATAATTTTTGCTCCGCCCTCAACCGCTAGGTTAATTGCAGAAACATAAGATGAAGTCGTACCATCTGTTGGCTTGTAATACTTAGCGTCTATTTTCTTTTCGTCAGCGTATTTTTTTACGCCTTCCCATGTCCCTTGGTTAAATGACTTGTCATCAATAGAACCAATGTCAGTAATCATAGCAATTTCATAAGTGGTTTTCCCACCACATGCTACCATTCCTACCGCTAAAGACCCAATAGCTAATAATTTTAGAATTCTTTTCATTTTTCCCTCTCCCTTTTTTATTTATTTAATTTTTTTAGACCACACTAAAAAGATGTAAAAAAATTATAAATAAATTATAGCATATTAAAAATAAAATTAAATCACTTTTAAAAACAATTTCTCTTACAAAAAAACTTTAATGAAATTTAGTAATCATCATCTTCCTCATCATCATTTTCTTCTTCATTATCATCTTCTTCTTCATCTTCAGAGTTGTTTTCATCATCAATTTCATCGCTATTTTCTTCTTTTTCATCTTCTTCACTATTCTCAAAAGCTGTCATTTTAATTACTAATAATCTTTTTAGATTTTCAATATCTTTATCTTGCATGATGTATCTCCTTTTAAAAATTTTACACCGAAATAAATAAAAAGACACTATTTCTAGTGTCAAAAAATTATTCATCATCTTCTTTTACAATATGCATACCTACTAAATCATTACTTCTAGTATTTTCATTTTCTCCATCTTCTTCGTTACTATTTTCATCAAATTCATCAATGCTTTCTTCATCAATCTCATCAATTATTTCTTCATCTTCTTCAACATATATTTCATTCATATCTATATGTACCTTATCAAAAGTATGTCTAGATCTAAGGTCCCAAGTGTTCTCTCCTAATGTAACAAAACGTCCATCAAGAATCAATTGAGTATAAAAACTTGAAATGTTCTTGGCTCTTGCTTCTTCATCAAAACCCAAGGTTTGACTAATCTCATCATACAATTTTAAAAATTCAACTGCTTTTTTCTTCTTGCTCATAACTTCATAAGCTACAGTAACCATTGATTTTTTTGTTGTCATTGTTTTATTCATCCTTTCATTACATGCTTTGAGGAGCACTAACACCTATTAATGACAAGGCATTTGCTAAAACTATTTTTGTTGCTTGCACTAATTTTAACCTCTGAGCTGTCAATTCTAGATTGTTTTCATCTATCACGCGACATTCATTATAAAATGAATGAAACAATTGTGCAATATGTTGAATGTAATTTGCCATCTTATAAGGTGCTCTATTTTGAGCACAATCAATTATTACATCTTCAAATTCCATTAAAACCTTTAATAGTGATGTCTCGTTGGTAGTGGAAATCTTATCATACACTTCAACTGGTTGCAACTCTAATTTTTTGGCGCTTTCTAAAATTGAGCACATTCTAGCGTGTGCATATTGAGCATAATAAACAGGATTATCACTTGAATAACTTTTAGCAAGGCCAATATCAAAGTCTAAATGTGATGACCCACTTCTAGATATAAAGAAATATCTTACAGCATCAACACCAACCTCATCACATAACTCTTTTAAAGTGATAGCATTACCACTTCTTTTAGACATCTTAAATTCTTCGCCATCTTTAATTAGCCTAACCATTTGAACAATATCTACTTCTAATTTATCTGAATTATGCCCCAAAGCCATTATTGAAGCTTTTAATCTATTAATATATCCATGATGATCTGCACCCAAAAGATCGACTAAATAGTTGTAGCCTCTAGATAGCTTATCAATATGGTATGCAATATCGGGGGTAAGGTATGTATAAGTTCCATCAGATTTTATTAAAACTCTGTCTTTATCATCACCATAATCTGTAGATTTTAACCATAAGGCATTATCTTTAGTATAAACATTACCGGAAAATTTTAATATTTCTATAGTATGTTCAACCATTCCTCTTTTTCTTATTTCTGATTCACTTGAAAAAGTATTCATTTCAACTCTAAAATCAAGTAAATCTTTTTTTATTTGATTAAGTTCAAATTCAACAGCCTTATTACGAATTAACCAATAAGTATCTTCTGTATCGTCATCCACAAATTTATCCGCAAATTCTTCATATAATTTTTTAGCAATTTCAATAATATCTTCTCCATGATAACCGTCTTCTGGTAAAACCGCTTCTTTGCCACAAAGTTGCAAATATCTTGCTTTAACAGATAAAGTTAAATTGTGAATTTGATTGCCAGCATCATTCACATAGTATTCTCTTGTAACACTATACCCAGATGCTTCCAAAATTCTGCATAAAGAATCACCAAGAGCTGCTTGACGAGCATGTCCTAAATGAAGTCTCCCAGTGGGATTAGCACTTATAAATTCCACATTGTAACTAAGACCTGCCCCATGGTTACTTTTGCCATACTCATCACCTTTACTAATTATTTTAGAAATTATTTCTGCTAAACTATTCTTTTTAATATAAAAGTTAATAAAACCTGGTCCTGCTATTTCAATATGTTCAATATTATTATCTTGTAAATTAATATGACTTATAATATCTTCTGCAATTTCTCTAGGTTTCTTTTTAATTATCTTAGTTAGTTGCAAAGCTACATTACTAGCATAATCTCCATTTTTATTATCTTTTGGTATTTCAATAACAAAATTAAGGCCATTAACATCTATGTCCTCATTAATTTCTTTCAATGCACATACAATTACATTTTTAATCTTCGAACTAATATTCATCCTCTTGCTCCTTGTAAAATAATTTGATAACAAACTCATCTTTAATTTGTCCATCATAAATTAAATCATATTTTATTTCTATCATTTTATCTTCAAAGTTAATTTCTTTAGTAAATATTTTGAATTTAAAAACTCCAAATTCTGTTTTGTAATTAAGAATAGTGGTTTCGTTATTTTTAAATTCATATATGTTTTCAAGTGAATCTACTTTTCTGCTAACAACAACTTTACTTTTTGTAACTTCAAATAAAATGGGTGATTTTTTATCAGAAAATGAAATTGATAATAATGAATCTTTATCTTCTAAAAACCCATAAGAAATAATTGAATCAACTATTTCTCCACCATTTTTATTAGTGATAGTATTCATCTTAACAGCAACTTTTTTTCGCATTAAATCACCTATGCATAAGATTATAGCATGATTTTTTTAAATGTAAACAATTATAATCATTCTTATTATTTATAGAAATACTTAATAAACCAAGTATATTTGAACTATTTTATTTCTTTAGGAATTAAAACAATATAATCAGAATCGTCTCCTACCCTATCACTACTTAATGATTTTACTACTGGTGATATTTTACTAATTTCTACAACTTTATTATCTTTTGTCAATATCATTACATTAGATAAATCATTTTTACCATACTTTTTATACACAATTTGTTTTGGTCTATCGCTAAAAAAATAATACCTATCATCATAGCCTAAACTTTTAACCTTTTGGTGATAATATTCTACTTCTTCTTTTGTCTTAACCTCATAAAAAGCAAAAAGTTTTCTATTGGTAAATCGATCTGCAAACTCTCTTAAAATTTTGTCTTCTTCTTCTGCAAGAAGTTTAGCATAAAAATTAATGACACTTTCATCCAAATCATAAATCTCTTGATTGCTAAGTTTTGATTTATTTTTTAATGGTAATATATATTTATAATCATTCTTGAATACATAATTATTTTCAACTAATTCAAAAAACCTTTCAAATAACTTTAACAATATTACCTCATAACTAAGAGATGATGAATGATGGTATACTTGTTTGTACATATGATACCTACCTAGCATAAAATTTTCTAATGCCGGTATTCCAGACTCTTTAAAAACTATTTGACCTTCATGTGCACGAATAACTCTTAAAACTCTTTCAACATCAAAATACCCATAAGTGGCTCCTGTAAAATATGAGTCTCTTAATAAATAATCCATTCTATCGGCATCAACTTGGCTAGATATAAGCTGATTAAGTAACCTTTGAGGATGCTCCTTTTTTATTACAGAAATTACTTTGCTTGGTAAATCTACATCAATATTTTTAAGCAAACTATTTATTTCACTATTATCTTTTATTATTGAAATTGTATATTCTTCATGATGTATTGGATTTATCATTTCAAATGCATGAGAAAAAGGGCCATGCCCAACATCATGTAATAAAGCAGCAATAAGCAATGTTAATTGTTCTTCTTCATTTAAAGAATTTTTTATTGTAGGAACTTCATTAATTATTCTTCTAGCAATTTCGTAGGCACCAATAGAATGAGAAAAACGCGAGTGTTCTGCAGTAGGAAAAACTTGAAATGTGCCGCCTAATTGATGAATCCTTTTTAAGCGTTGAAACTCTTTACTACATATTAAATCATATATGATTTTATAGTCCACTTTAACATAACCATTAATTGGATCTCTAAAAACTTTTGTTTCATTCATTTTCTCAAAGTTCATTTTTAGTCCTCGCTTTCTAGCAAAATACTACAAAAAGCCATTACAGCTTTATTTTTGCCTATTTCTCCTATTCCTTCCATTGTCCCTGCCTTTATATTTACATTTGATTCATTGATAGATAATAATTTGGCAATGTTTTTACGTATTTTCCCTTTATTTGTTCCTAACTTTGGTTTTTCAAGAATAATTGAACAATCTAAATTATTAATTACATATTTTTCTTTTTGCATAATTCCTAAAATATTATTTAAAAGAACGCTTGAGTCTATATCCTTATATTTATTATCGCTATCTGGGAAATGTTCTCCAAGATCTCCTTTACCTAAAGCTCCAATTATAGCTTCTGTAATAGAGTGAAGTAAAACATCACCATCCGAATGTGCATAACAACCATATTCACTTTCAATAATTATACCACCCAAAATTAGTTTTCTTCCTTTTACTAAAGGATGGATATCCATTGAAGAACCTATTTTAAGCATATCATCACCTCAATATGATATATTTTATCATTTTTTTAGTACTTTTGAATACCAAAAAGTGTTTGCAATAACTTTCCTTAATTAATATACTAATAGTGTTATATGGAAGGGGTGTAAAAATTGACTTTAGATGAAAAAATTTTGCGCTATGAAAAGCACTATCGTAAAACAAGGGCATACAATTATGCCTTAAGTTTAATTAATTTTGACGGAGACACGGAAGGACCCAAAGATGCTTATGAAGATAGAGCGGAAGTTCTTGGCACTTTAAGTTTAGAATATTTCAAGCATACTACTTCCCAAGAATATGAACAAATTATTAATGATTTAGAAGAAGATTATGAGAATTTAGATGAAAAAATGCAAAGAATTGTTAAACTATGCAGGAAAAATTTAAGTTTACTCAAGAAAATACCTCCTAAAGAATATGAAGATTTTTCTATCCTTGTATCAAAATCAAATCATGTTTGGAAAGATGCCAAAGAAAAGGGAGACTTCTCTATTTTTGAGCCTTATCTAGAACAAGTTGTAGAATACCAAAGGAAGTTTGCAAAATATTATGGAGAAATAGATGGATTTATTTATAACTCACTACTAGATCAATACGAAGAAGGGGCTACAATTGCTAAACTTGATAAATTTTTTGCTGTTTTAAAAGAGAGAATTGTTCCTTTATTGCAAAAAATAAATTCTAGTAAAGTTGTTATTAGGGATGCATTTTTAGAAAGAGAATGTCCAAAAGATAAACAACTAGAACTAGGTAGATATGTTGCTGAATTATTAGGATTCAATCCTAATCATGGAATGATTAAAGAAACTGAACATCCATTTACAATTGGAATCTCCAAAAACGATATTCGTTTTACTACTCATGTCTATGAAAACAATATACTTTCTAATTTATATAGTTGTGCTCATGAAGCTGGGCATGCAATATATGGACAAAATATTAATAGGGATTTGATTAATTCTATTTTAGGAGACGGAGCTTCAATGGCATTTCATGAATCCCAATCAAGATTTTTTGAAAACATAATTGGAAGAAGCGAACCATTTATCTCAATAATTTTTTCTAAGATACAAGAATTGTTTCCTACACAATTTTCAGATGTTAGTGAAAGGGAATTTTATTTAGCAGCAAATATTGTTAAGCCATCTTTTATTCGTACAGAAGCGGATGAATTAACCTATTGTTTACATGTAATGCTTAGATATGAATTAGAAAAACAATTAATTGGTGGAGAAATAGAAGTAAAAGATTTGCCAGAACTCTGGAATAAGAAAATGGAAGAATATTTAGGAGTAATTCCACCAAATGATAGAGTTGGAGTATTACAAGATGTTCATTGGTCTCAAGGGAGTATTGGTTATTTCTTTTCATATGCTTTAGGTAACGCTTATAGTGCTCAAATTTATAAAGCGATGAAAAAAGATCTTGATGTTGATAAAATTATTTTAAGTAAAGACCTATCTTTAATAAGAGAGTGGTTATACGATCATGTATATAAATATGGGGCTCTATATCCACCAGAAAAATTAATTAAAATTGCTACTGGTGAAGAGTTTAATCCAAATTATTATTGTGATTATCTAGAAGAAAAATTTTCAAAAATTTATAAACTTAAATTTATGAAATTATCAAGTTTCTTTAACAAGTTATTTTCAAAATAAAAGAAGAGGTTATTCCTCTTCTTTTTCTATTTCTTCAATTACTTTTTCTTCACCTTCAAAATCAACTGATTTTATTTTATTAAATTTTTTAGTAATGACATCAACTCTTTTATCAAAAGATTCACTTTGTTGATATAATTTACCAATATTATTATTTATTTTGTTCCAATCAACTCCTATTTTATTAAATTCTTTATTTAATAATGATATTTGATAAGAGATTTCTTTGGCATTTTTACTTCTTTCATAATCAATAAATAACATCCTATAAGTTTGCAAAAGTGGGAAAATTGTAGTTGGAGAAACAATTAAAACATTTTTTTGTTGAGCTAATTCAACAATATCAGGACATTTTGAATGAATTAATGCTAATATGCCATCACTTGCAACAAACATTATTGCATAATCCGCTGTTATTCCTTCAATAATATATTTTGAAGAAATATCATTAATATGTTTTTTAACTTCTTTTTTAAAATCAGCAATAATTTTTGTTTCATCTTCATCAACTTTTTCATCAAATAATTTTGAGTAACTGGAAAACGGAAATTTTGAATCAATACAAACAACATTATGAGGAGATGGCATGAAAACTGCTGCATCTGCTCTGACTGCTTCTTTGTTTTTTTGTTCTCTTATTGTATATTGAATTTTGTACATTTTCTCATTTTCGCCATAAGCACTAAATAAAATTTGGTTGAGTTGATATTCTCCAAACGATCCTCTTGCTTGATTGTTTGTAAGTATTTGTTGAAGTCCCATCATTTCATTTGATAAGGTTGTAATATTTTGCTGAGCTTTATCAATTACTGCCATTCTTTCAATAATGTTTTTAAATGTTTCATTGCTTTTTTCAAAACCTTTTTCAAGTCTTTCATCAACTTTATTATTGATTAATGTCATTCTTTGCTCTACACTATCATTTAATATTTTAAATTGCTCTTGTAGTTTTTTGTTTATTTTTTCTTGAAAATCAGCAAAATCATTAGTTGTTTTAAGACGATACTCACTCATATCATTTGCACTAGATTTCATATTTTGCTGTAAAGAATCTGTAATTCTTTTATCAAAATTTAATAATGTATTACTTAAAGATTCTCTTAAATAATCCTTTACTTTATCTAAGCTTTCATTAATCTCATTAATATTATTACTAGTATTATTACCAACATTATTTTTCTTAACAAAAAGATATATCAAAAAGATAATTAACAATATATTTATTGCTGAAAGTATTATTATATAAATTTCCATCAAATAATCACACTCCTAGATTTAATTATAGCATATAAATAGAATTTGAAGAGAAATCTTTAGTTTTCTGTGCTATAATTTTAATTAAAGGAGGAAAAGAAAAATGAAACGTTTTTTTACCACTTTTTTATTAATTTCTATTTTCTTGTTTTCACTAACAGGATGTACTAGCAAAATCGAAAATGTCAAAAAAGCATTTGAAGACAAGGGCTACACATGGACACAAATTGAAATAGAAGATTCTAACGAAGAAGCAGAAACAGAATTAGTAATAGCAGGATTATACACAGCTCAAAAAGGCTTTGCATATGCAATTGTTGTTGAACTTGAGCCAAATAAAGATGCTTATGAAGCAATTCAAGCATTAAAAGATGACCCCGATATAAATTCTAATTTCATTGTTGAAGCTGTTCTTGATGCTTATCAAGATTTACCACTAACTTATGGTAACTGTGCATTAATTACAATTTCCTCGGATGCTATTTCAATTTTTGAAGATTTAAAAGGAGAATAATGATTAATAAAAAAATTCAGTTCACACTGAATTTTTTTTATTTCTATAATTCTTCTATTTTTCTAATCCAACAACGTCTCTTGCGAATAATTTTAGCATCAAAATTTTTCCATTGAGATTGTATTTTTAAATTATCTTCTAATTCTGGCCCAGTTTCTGCATATCTTACTCCATCTCTTATTGCCATTTTTGTAGCATCAAGCATCATTAAAGAATTTATACCATATGATTGATATTCTGGCTTAATAGCAACAAAATACATATCTAAGACATCAAAATGCTTAATATTTCTAAGAATATAATACCACCCTAGTGGAAATAATTTACCTTTTGCTTTATTAACTGCCTTATTCATTGAAGGCGCTAGTATACTAAGACCTATAACCTCATCTTTATTATTTAAAACTACACATACATAATCAAAATTAATAAGTTTCAAAAAAGTATCTACTAAAGCATCAATTTGCTTTTTAGTAACCTCAACAACCCCATGAAGCGGAGCAAAAGCTTCATTATAAACATCAAAGGCTTTATATAAATATGGCTCAAAATCCTTAAACTTTTTAAACTTTAAAAGTTTGAATCCATAACGATTTGTTAACATAGAAGCAACTTTTTCAATTCTTTCATCTATTTTAGTTGGCAAATCAACTTTATATTCGACCCAATCAACATCTTTTGAAAAGCCTAATTTTTGCATATGATCTACATAATATGGATAATTATAATTAGTAATAAACATTCCTGGATATTCAAATCCTTCCATAAGCATCCCTTGCTTATCTAAATCGGTAAATGTTATTGGACCATCAAAATCTTCCATTCCATAAGATTTTCCCCATTTAGCAATTGCATTAAATAATGCTTTACTAACTTCGATATCATCAATAACATCATAATGGTTGAACCTTAAGTGTTTAATGTTCATCTTTTTATTATAAGCATCATTTATTAATCCACAAATTCTACCAACAATTTTTCCCTCTTTATATGCTAAAAACAAGATTGTTTTGCAATAATCATAAGCTGGGTTTTTTTGAGGATTAAAGGTATTCATTTCATCAAAAAGTAAAGGATATACATAATTATCATTTCCTTTATATAATTCATTCCCAAATTCTATAAATTCTTTTAACATTCTTTTCCCTATTACTTCTTTTATTTCAATGTTCGCCATATAAACACCGCCTCACATATTTCTTATTATAATACATTTACAAAAACATAAAAAGATAATTATGAAGGCAAAAAAGAAGAAGTGCTTATGCACTTCTTCTTACTTAACTAAATCTTTTGTTTCCGAACCAGTTTCAATTACGTTTTGTATTTGAACATTGTTTGTAAGTAATCTATCTCTTAATGTATCATTATTAAGTGGCTTTGCAGCAACTAAGCTTATACCACTGAGAATACTAATTGTAAGAATCATATTTTTAATTGTCGATGCCATGACTTTTGCCATAATACCCTCCTCCTTATTTGGTTTCATAAATATAATGTAAGTATCAATCTTTTTATTGGTACTTTTTTATTTTGTGATTGTATTATAACATTATCAATAACTAAAATAAACATATTTGCTCACATTAATAAAATAAGGCAAACATCATCTTTTTGATAACGTTTGCCTACTATAGGTTTATTAATTTTATAGATTGCCTATAAATCTATATTCCAAATTTTTCTACTTTCTTACTTTGTAGTTTTCTTTGGAGCTTCAGCCATAGCCTTAGCTTTGTTTTCAACTGGTTTTTTTGCTGGTTGAACTGGAGCTTTGGCTTCTTTTTTAAAGCCTTTTGACATAAATGCCGCCCCCTTTCAGCAACATTATATTCCTCTAGTATGTTATAAACACATTTTACATGAATAATTATGAACTACTTTGTAAGATATAAAATCATTAGCTCAATTGTGTTTTTAATGGCATCTAAATGGGTTCTTTCCATACCGTGACTTGCATGAACACCAGGTCCAATTAAAGCCCCTTTAAAATCGTGTCCTGCTCTATAGGCGGCTCCTATATCACTCCCATAATATGGAAAAATATCAACTACATATTTTAATTTATTATCTTTTGCTAAATTGATTAATCTTGTTGTTAATTCATAATCATATGGACCTCCAGAATCTTTTGCTGCAATGGAAACTGCATACTCGTTACCTGCTAAATCTAGACCCACACATCCCATATCAATTGTTACAAATTCTTTTATATCATTACTAATTGCACTAGCTCCATGTCCAACCTCTTCATGAACAACAAAAATAAATTTTGTTTTGTTTTTAGGCATTATTTTATTATCTTTCAAGTATTTCAAAATAGATAATAAACAGCACGCAGAGCCTTTATCATCTATAAATCTTGATTTGATAAATCCAGAATCTGTTAGTGTGAATTTAGGATCGATAAGAACATAATCACCATTACTAATCCCTAATTTTTCAACATCTTTTGCATTTTTTACTACTTCATCAATCCTTACCTCAATGTTATCAATATCTCTTAATTTACTAGAAGCATCCTTATATACATGAATTGCTGCTGATGTTGATAAAATAGTCCCACTATACTTTTTGTTGTCTCTAGTGACTATTTTACAATACTCACCATCTAGTGTAGGTATTATTGGTCCCCCAATATTTGTAACAGCAAGATATCCATTACTTTTTATAGAACGTACCATTAATCCCAAAGTATCAACATGTGCACTTGTTGCTACTACATAATCATTATCAATACCATCAAGAGTGACAACAAGATTACCTTTTTGTGTTCTTTCTCCTTCATAACCAATTTCTTTTAATAATTGCTCTATAGCATCAATTGCACCTTTTGTAAATCCACTTGGTGAATCTTCATTAAAAACTTTAGTAGCAACTTTTTTATAATATTTTAAATCTATATTCATGTTATTACCTCTCTTGTTCATAATTTTACCCTATTAGTTTAGTCTTTTCAATAAGGCAAAAAAGACCCCTTTTAACAAAAGAGGTTAATTGATTATTTGATTTATTACTTTGCTGAATTCTTCTTTTGTCAAATTATATCCCGATGCTTCAAAAGATATGTTATTAATAATAAATGTCGCTGAATATTTTTGCTCTTCACTATATTCATAAAATATTACACTAACACCATTTAAAATTGTTTCTTTTAATCCTTGATCTTTAAGGGCTTCTTGCTTATTTAAATCCTTATTAATCAATATAGTAATTTTTTTAACATCATCAATATTTCTAATATTAATTTGATATGCTTCAAAAATATCACCATTTTTATTTAAAGAATATAATTCTTTTATTGAATATTCATCATCTAAAGATAAAGGTAATAACTTATACTCAGCATAACTATTAATTTCGTCTTCGTTAACTTTATTTAGTTCGTAATATACATAATTATTACTATCTTGCGAAGATGATGCTACAGCAGAAGAAGAACTAGAAATTATCCCTTGTGAACCCATGCTATTATAAATGGCCTTACTGGCATTATTATTACCTATTACAATTACCAAAATTACACAAGCACTACATAAAGTAGCCAAAACTGCTTTTGTTGGAAATCTATGATTTAATCTTCTGTTTGATAAATCATAATTTTCAGGTTTTTCAAGATAATCTTTAATTTCCAAATCAAAACTTTGTTTAAGCTTTTTTTCAAATCTTTTTTTAATCATAGTATTCCTCCTTTCGCATGTTTTTTCTCATCTTTTTTAAGGCATAGGCGTAAATTGAGCGAACTTGACTATAAGGCAAATTGAGAATTTCTGCAATTTCAGTATGTCTTAATTCTCCATATATATGTAAACTAACAATCTCTTGCTCTTGATTATTTAAATATGAAAATGCCTTTTTAACAAACTCTGGATTAGATGTTGGAGTTTGATATTTTTGATCTACAATATAATCAAATTTTTCATTTTCAATAGATATCTCATTTTTACGAGTATTAAGTAATGCATAAGCACAATTACGACAAATTGTGAAAATCCACGCTTTTGCATTTGTTCCTTCCTTATAAGTATTAGCATATTGTTTAATGTTAATGAAGGTATCATGGGAAACATCCTCTGCCAATTGATAATCTCTTACAAGTGAAAGTGCGTACATAAACAAGGGTTTTTTGTAGTTAAGATATAATTCATACAAAGCATTTTCTTCACCATTTGCGATGCGCTTAATTATTTCGTCATCAAAAGAGGTAAAAAACTGCTGTATAAACGAAGCCATGGATGTTCCCCCCTTGATGCCTCTACTATATAAAGGCTGTAAAATAATTTTTTGGAGAATTTTTTCTCCTTTTATTTATAAAACATATAAATATATTGCTAAAAATTGTAATATTGTCCCACCTAAAACAAATAAGTGCCAGATTGCATGATTCCATTTAACTAATTTGAAAGCATAAAATATTACACCTAAAGAATAAATTACACCTCCAGTAGCAATTAATACTGTTGCCATTTTAGGAAGTTCAACAACTAACCTTGGAGCAAACCATACTATTGACCACCCAATTCCTAAATATAACAAAATGTGAATAAGAGCAAATCTTTTAATCCATATAGATTTTAGTGTGACTCCAATAATTGCAAGAACCCAAACAACAATAAATAATATTAATCCACTTAATCCTTTTAAAACTAATAAACAAAGTGGTGTATAGGTTCCAGCAATAAATAAATAAATTGAAAGATGATCAAATCTTTTAAATACTCTTTTTGTAACTCCTGGGAAAAATGAATGATACAAAGTAGACATTGTATAAAGAACTAAACTTGTTCCTCCATATATAGCACTTGAAACATACTCTATTGCTGTATCTGATTTTATTAACATTAAAATCAGTCCAACAATTGAAAGTAATGCTCCCACCCCATGTGACACAGCACTAAAAATCTCTTCACCTTTTGAATAATACTTCTCACTTTGTAATTCTGCCATAATATTCTCCTAATCTAATTCCCTATTGTAATTATTAATTTTTTCAATTACTTTTTTATTGAAATCTTTACTGCTAGAGTCTGAAAAGTCAACCATAAATATTGGCATAACTTCTAACCAATTTTCAAAATCTGAATTTTCTACTAATACTATATTAAATTTTTGAGCCATTCTTAATAATGACCAAGAAAAAATAGTTTGAAAAATCCCGCTTGCATTTATTTGACTTGTTTTTTGAGCTTGATTAACCCTAAATTTTTCTCTATCTAAATTAGAATCATTTTTAAGAGTTAAATACTCTTTGTTAATTTCTTTTAGCATATCTTCATCTTTAATCTTATCATGCCAAATAGATCTAATTGAATTATCATAAACAAAGAACTTTCCTTCATAATTACTTGAAGAATTGTTTTTGGCAAGAATGACTACACCACCTTTTGTTGCACTGTTTGTAACATCGTTGTAATGAATGTCATCAAGATATTTAGAACTTTCATAGTTAACATAATCAAATAAGGAATACCCATCTAATTTAACACTATCTATATAAGAAAACAACTCCTCATAAGTTTTTTGTGCCAAATATACATGTTGAATATCAAAGACAATAAACTCTCCTTTATTATCATTTAAAAAACTTAAGATATCCAAAAGATAATATTCAAGTTTATCACTTATTAAAGCATGTTTTGTATACCAAGAATCATTAAAATAAGATATTCTAACATCAAGATATCTAACGCCAGAATTCAACAATTTTTCTGCATCACTTTTTTGAGCAACAGAACTTCTTATTATAAATCCCTTTAAAAATGAAGAAACAACTGTATTGGCCACAATCCCACTTTCTGCAGGATCAACTTCACTACTATAGTTTATGCTAGAAGAAAAAGCATCATGAGCCCCTAGCATTGCTACTTCAACTATCTTGGGATTATTATTTTGCAAATAAATATTTTCATACATTATTGAACTAAAATCTTCATTTTGTTTTAAAACAACAAATGAATAAGGTAATGTACAAACCGCTATTAAAGCAATTACTAATATCAATAAAGTATATTTAAATATTTTTTTAAATATTTTCATTTTTAGATTTTTCCCTATTTTCTATTTCTTTTAGTATTTTATTATAATCATCTTTATCTAACTTAAAATATTTAATAAATATTACATAGCTAATAAGTACTATAATAATTGGAAAAATTGTTATTGATGTTCTTAGCATCATTATTTGAGAAGGATCAATAGAACTAAGTATAGTCCCCACCTTTGTCATATAATCTGAAGCTGATTGATCTAATTGCGAAAGTGTTTTAGATACTGAATCTAGTTTAGATATTACAAGAGTTAGTGTTAACACTAGTCCTGAAACAGCTGAAGCAAATTTTACTCCTAATGGACGCAAAGAATAATTAATACTTTCATTACGATTTCCAAGTTTCCATTGACCATATTCTATAGTATCAGCAAAAATCATTATTATTAGCATAGATATAGTTGATGATCCAAAAAACAAAACTACACCAGATATTCCTAATGTAATCATATTAAGTGGGAGAAAAACACCAGCACTAAACATTATTATATAGCCCAAAACAACCGATGCTATCCCAATAGAAAACAACTTTTTTCTAGTAAACTTTTTGGCTAGCAAAGGATAAAAAGCCATCGTTACTATTGTTGTTACTGCAAGAATAATTGAAAAATAAAGGAATTTAGTGCCAACTCCATAATCTTGCATTGCAAAATTAAAGTAATAAACTCCCATACTTGTTGTAGTAAAATAACCTATATTAAATAGAATATATGTAATCGCTATTACTAATAATTGATCATTTTTTAATATAACTTTAAACATGTTTTTTAAAGGAACTTTATCACTTTTTGCACCAGTTATTATATTCTTTTTTTCTTTTACACCAAAAACTGTCATTAATGATAAAAGCACAAATACTATTGATATAACAATAGCTATTATAAAGAAAGCTTTTGCTAAGGCATCTCCTCTACTTATTGCCTCTGTTGAACTTGCAGCTATTTTATTTGATATAAGATTTGATATAGGCGAAGCACCAGCAATTATTGAAAATTGACCAATACTTGCAGCTATATTAGTTATTGTCCCGACTTTTGAACGTTCAGTAATATCTACAGTTAATGATGGTAACATTGACCAATACGCTATGTCGTTCATCGTATATGTCATGCCCCACAAAAAATATAATATTCCATAAACTGCAACCTGGACGGAAGGCTCTGCTACATAGTGATTAAACATTAAGATAACTACTATTGCATTAGATATTGCTCCAATAAGAATCCAAGGTTTAAATTTCCCCCATTTTCCTCTGGTATTATCTACTATTGTTCCCATCATTGGATCATTTACTGCATCCCAAATTCTTGCAACAGCAATAACTACACCAATTGAAGCTAAAGCAACCGCAGCAAGTCCTATAGCATCTGTTAGGAAAAGCAAAAAATAAGAATTGACAAGTGTATAACACATATCTCTACCAATACATCCCCAGCCATATGTATGTTTTGTTCTGGCTGACACTTTATTATCCATTATTAAGTCCCCCTTAATTAAATCAATTATAGCATTTAAATATTTACTAAAAAAGAAAAAGCTAAAATACCATTTATTTTTTATAAATCTATTTCTTTAAAAACTTTTCCAACTTTTTCTTTAATAATTAAACCAAAATTGCTATCTAATGGAGTAGAATTTTCATTTATTAATATAATATTTTTACCCTTAAAATAACGAATCAACCCAGCGGCAGGATAAACCATCAATGATGTTCCCCCTACAATTAGAGTTTCAGCAGAAGATATATAACTTAGAGCCTTTTCTAAATCTTGACTATTTAATCCTTCTTGATATAAAACTACATCAGGTTTAACAATCGCACCACATGCTTCACATTTTGGAATACTATCTTTGAACTTTAACATATATTCTAAATCATAGAATTTATGACATTCAGTGCAGTAATTTCTCATAACCGAACCATGTAGTTCAATAACATTTTTACTGCCTGCTTTTTGATGTAATCCATCGATATTTTGCGTAATTATTGCCTTGATTTTTCCTAATTTTTCCATTTTTGCTAGAACCTTATGACAATCATTTGGTAAAGCATTGGGATAAATCATTTTATTAAAATAAAATTTATAAAAATATTCTGGGTTATTCCAAAAAAAATCATGTGACAAAATGTATTCTGCTGGATATTCTTCTTTATTGTTATTATAAAGTCCTGTTGTGCCTCTAAAATCTGGAATATTGGACTCTGTTGATACTCCGGCTCCTCCAAAAAAGACAATATTATTAGATTGAGAAATTATTTTCTTGAATTCTTCCATTTTATCCATACTACTTTACCTCCATTACTAATCATTATAACAAGTTCATTCTGTTTAATAAATGGTATAAAAAATGCTAGGTGGCCTAGTTCCTAGCATTTAATTTTATTTTATTTATTTTTTTATTTGTTAAACAATTGCTGAAAATATAAAGTATGCAACAAAGAAGAAAGGTAATACCCACATTGCAGGTTTTACTTCTTTTGCTTTTCCAGCAGCAATTTCACAAACTAGGTACATAATAAATCCTAATGCCATACCATTAGCAATAGAGTAAGTCAATATCATACCAATTATTGTGAAAAATGCAGGTACTGCAATTGTAAAATCTGACCAATCAATCTTTTTAAAGTTTGATGCCATTAGAACACCAACTATAACAAGCGCTGGACCAGTAACAACACTAGTAACAACACTTAAAAGTGGTGCAAAGAAAATAGCTAATACAAGCAATACACCTGTGGTAACTGCAACTAAACCAGTTCTACCACCTGCTTCAATACCTGTTGATGATTCAATATATGAAGTAACTGTTGATGTTCCTAAAACACCACCAATAACTGTACCAACAGAGTCAACCATAAATGCTCTATCAGCACCTTCAATTTCACCCTTATCATTTATCAAATCTGCTTGTGTACCAATAGCAACAAGTGTTCCTGCTGTATCAAAGAAATCAACAAATAGGAACATTACTATAATTACCCAACCATCAAATGTTGTCAAAACTTCTCCAAAAGAACCAAATGCTTTACCAAATGTTGGAGCAAGTGATGGAATAGCAAAAGATATGTTGTCAAAATTTGGAAGTAATTCAACTCCTGCTGCTGATAATTCACTAACACCAAATAAATGGCAAACTAAGCCAATTACAGCTGTAGCAACAAGTCCAAAGAAAATTGAACCCTTAACTTTTTTAATCATCAAAATAGCAGTAATAATAATTCCTGCCAACCCAATCAAAAGGACTGGTGAAGAAAAGTTTCCAAGTTGTGGAAGTGCTGATGTAGTATCAACATAAATTAATCCACTGTTAACTAATCCAATAAAAGCAATAAAGCAACCAATTCCACCACCAACAGCATATTTCATATTCATTGGGATAGCATTGATTACAGCCTTTCTAACACCTGTTAGAGAAATAATAACAAATATAATACCACTAATTAAAACTGCTGCTAAAGCAAATTGCCAAGATTTGTTAAATCCCCAAGGGGCACAAACTGTCAAAGCAAAAAATGCATTAACACCCATTCCAGGAGCTAAAGCAACTGGAAGTTTCGCATAAATACCCATTAAAATAGTAGTAATACCTGCTGCTAGAGCTGTTGCCATGAAAACTGAACCTACGTCGATGCCAGTTTCAAATGCACCATTTCCCCCTAACATTGTTGGATTAACTGCTAAAATATAGGCTAAAGACAAAAACGTTACAAGACCAGCTAGTAATTCACGTTTTACGGTTGATCCCCTTTTGGTAATTCCAAAAAAGTGATCAAGTTTCTGAGAAAAATTTTGCATATTTCTTTCCTCCTACTGCAAAAACTTGCTTTAATAGCTGTCCTTTAAAAATGAAAAAAGTTCATCATTTAATTGATGAACAATAACAAATCTAAAAAGATTGTTGATTCATCATAGTCCCCGGTTTACGGCTAGGGGTAGAAACTGTCTTCCATATTAAGACGATATATGACAACTATTAACGTAAAGATTATATCTTATGGCATTTTTTTAGTCAATTGATTATTGAAAAAAATAAACTTTTTACATTTTTATAGAAGTGGCGCAAACATACGCAAAAGTGCACGAGCAATTCTTACAAAGACATTAGCCTTTAATATTTCACACGATAATTCTTGACAATCATTTAATGTATCTAAATAATCTTCTTTCAGCTCATTTGCTAATTTTTCATCTTTTATCAAAGTCCCACATTCAAAATGTAAATATAATGAACGATAATCTAAATTTGCTGTTCCAACTATACTATACATATCATCACTAACAAAAGATTTGGCATGTAAAAATCCTTTATTATAAGAATATATTTTTACCTTTTCTTTTACTAATTCATGAGCAAAAGCTTTAGTTAACATAAATATGGTTTTTTTGTCTGGTGTTCCTGGTATAGCAATTCTTACATCAACACCTGATTTTGCAGCCTTTACTAAAGAATTAAAAAGTATGCTATCAATTATTAAATATGGAGTATTAATATACACATAACTTTTGGCATTATCAATAATTTTCAAAAATATATTTTCCATTAAATTTTCATCATCTTTAGGGGTATCACTAAAAAACACTGAATAAGCAGAAGAAAAATTAACATCATTATAATCTTCAATATTATCAAAATATTTACTAAATTCTACTATTTTATCATTATTTTGGGCTTGCATATTCCATATTTGTATAAAAGTTAAAATATAATTATAAACTCCTTTACCCTTAATCAAGACTCCTGTATCTTTCCAATGACCAAATCTTTCGACTTTATTTATATATTCATCAGCAATATTAATTCCCCCAGTAAAAGCTACTTTACCATCTATAACACATATCTTTCTATGATTACGATTATTCATTTGAACATCTATAAGGGGCCTATATGGACTAAAAGCCAAAGTTTTAATTCCCATATTCGATAACTCTTTATAATAATTTTCCTTTATGTCAAACATACTCCCAACATCATCATAAAGAAATCTTATTTCTACTCCTTCTTTAACTTTTTGTTTTAATATTTCTAAAATACTATCCCACATATATCCCTCTTTTAAAATAAAATATTCAAGAAATATATATTCTTTAGCTTCTTTTAAATTTTTAACCAACGAGGAAAAATATTCTTCACCAACTTTAAAATATTCTATATAATCACCATAACTAATTTTGGTATTACAAATATTATAAACATAATCAGCAACTTGAGAAAAAAATCTATCTTCATTTTTGATTTTATTAATTACTACCTCATCTTGAATTAAAAAATTTTTAATATCTTGATGTGCTTTATCATATTCTTTAGCTTTTCTTTTACCAAATCTTTTTTTGCCAAGCATAAAATACAAAGGCACGCCAAAAATTGGCAAAATTAATATTGGAGTTATCCAAGCAATTTTATACTCTGGAATCATATTCGTATTAACAATATATATTACGGTAATAACAGCAACCACTAAGGTTGAATAATAAAAATAAACTGATGACTCATTGAATATGTACACAAAAATAGCTATCAGTGCAAATTGCAAGATTATCATTAATGAATAAAGAAAAAATTTGCTACGTAAAAAATTAAATATTTTTCTCATTTTAAAGCCCCTCAATAACTAAATGATAACATAATTGTTATCAATGTGAAATATTACCTTTAACAATATGATGTGCCTTTTTTATGATTTTATGATAAACAATAATCATATCTTCTTCACTTACTTGATTATCTAAATCTTTAATATCTATCCATTTAACTGCACTATTTTCATCTTCTTTTACTTTTAATTGTTGATCTTCGCAAGCTATTAGCAAATAGGCTATTGAAAGATGTAAATGACACGAAATGCACTTGTCAAGATAAAGTGGACACGTATCAACCCTTTTTAATACCCTAATTCAGTTTTAAATTGAATTGGGGTTTTGTATTTTAATGCATAAGAAAAACGATGATTATTGTAATAATAGAC
>Ga0265294_10001410_pt1 | contig 32383 bp, 34 predicted proteins | sample MunlanPumphouse3_FD_192504 | JGI IMG/M metagenome (GOLD analysis project Ga0265294, IMG submission 192504) | Groundwater microbial communities from a municipal landfill in Southern Ontario, Canada - Pumphouse #3 | ecosystem: Environmental > Aquatic > Deep subsurface > Groundwater | place...
CAATCCTTTTAATGGATGATGGAAAAAATCGACGCTCCAGTCCTGGCAAAAATAACGGTCTTTTTCGATAATATGGACGCAGGATTCCAGGAGAAGGTTTGCCGTATCCAGGGCAATAGGATGCTCTATTTCCCTTCTTTTTATCCCCGAACCGAGCTTTTGGGTGACTACGGCTTCTTTGCCGTCCATTATTCTTACCCTCAGGCTGTGTTCGGGGAAAGGAATCTCAAAGTACCCTTGAACAATCGAGATTGCCCGTCCCAGTTCGGCTTTAGGGTCCAAAGAAGAAACTAAAAATCTGCGCTCTATTTCATAAACCATGATATCCTCCAATTTTAAAAGTGCTAATCAATGATATAATTTTAAGGGGTCGAGGTCAACCGTTGCGTTTTCCTTTAATGATTCCCTTGTTATAATCAAACAAAGAGTTATGAATATAAGAAACAGCAGTAATTTAAAATACGACAGAACCTCCAATATTTTTCAAGAAACGGATGAATACGAAAAAGGGGACATGGAACCCAGGGTTTGCATTTTGGAAAGCTTTGAAAGAAAGAACGGCACGCTTAAACTTTATTTTAAAAATAGGACTCACGCTGTCATAAGAGCCAAGAACCTTGAGGGCAGCGAAGAAATAGATTTAGTTACCCAAAAGTTAGATAATTTTATAGGCAGGTCTTACGAGGAGATATTAGAAGAAGATTTTTAACGCGGCGGGGTAGCCAAGGGGAAAGGCGCGGGCTGTGCAAAGCCCGAACCGCAGGTTCGAATCCTGCCCCCGCCTGTTCACTTGACAGGACAGTAAATGAGTACTACAACTTAATATTGCTCTTTGAAAAGGAGGCTTAATATGGACGGAGAGAATCTGGATAATCCCATTAAAGGCGAAGAACTGAAAAAACAAGAGATGGAGAGCGGCGAACAATGAGGCGTCTGTCATGATGGCCGTGGTAGCCATCACGAACAAATCTGCAGCGAATGCGGACGGCAGCTGGATCCCTTTATGAATGCCTAATCAAGCCTTGACAATATCCCTTAAAATTAATATCATAACTCTTGCATCGCGTAAGGTGACTTCAAACAAGGAGGGGCCATGAGGATGGAGACTTCATAAGGCTCAATCAAAAGCGGCCGGCATGATACGCCGCCACCGACGCGAGACTTCCTAAACCAGGAGGGGAGCAGTCAACTGGATCATCAGAATCCAGACCAGGGATTGACTCCCCTCCGACCAAAAAATAAAAGGCCATTAAGGCCTTTTTCTTTTTTGTTGATTTTTAATGACTATGCCTTAAAATAAAGTAAGCACATTAAAAAGGGGAGGGGACCATGAATAAAGATGAGAACGGCAATGAATTCCCCGAAGACGTTAATTTCTTTAAAGAGTTTGTTGAAGGCCTGGATAAGGTTGATGATTTATCAAACGAAGGAAGAGATTTAAATAGAGAATACGTGGAAGGCCTGATTAACAAATACGGACTGCCCGACGACCCCGAAATAAAGGAGGCTTTCATAAAAATAAGAAGGAAAATGCTTGATACCAGTGTCGAGCTGCCAGCCGCGCTTCTGCAGTATTTCAACGTTTACCTTAAAGATATAAGAGACAGAGGTTACGATACCGCTATAATGGTTAACACGGCATTTTGCCTGGGAATAGCCTTTCTAAGATCCCTCGAAATAGAAATGGTGCCAAACAACGCAATTGACGAAGACGAGATTGAAGAGGAAATCATAGAAGAATATCTTGATGAGATGGACGACGAAGATTTAGATGAAGACGGGCCAATACAGGCCTCGTAAAAAACCGCTGGCAATACAGCGGTTTTATTTTAAATTCAAAACCATTTTTTGCGCCGGGCTTCCGTCCTTATAGTATTTTTTAATAATTCCGGCAGCCGTAAAGCCTAATTTTTTATAAAAACTGGTGGCCACTTTATTATTGATTCTGACTTCAAGTAAGACTTTATTCAGCTTCATAGTCCGGCTTTTTTTTATCGCAGACATAATCAATTTCCTTCCTATGCCTAAATTGCGATATGCTGCATCGACTGCTATGGAGTCTATGTCCATGGATTCTTTTTTGGGGCAGGCCAAGATATATCCAACCAGCTTTTCGCCAAAAACGGCTAAAACAAAATTATTGGCGCTAACACTGCATAAGCGAAAAATTCTTTCCTTGGAATAGCCATCGATGGGAAATGAGGATTTTTCTATTTCCAAAATGCGCTCCCAGTCTTCAGGCGCTAATTTTCTTAGCCTGATTCTTTTAGTTTTACTTCTTTTCATATTTAAACAAAGGAATGGATTCGAACCATCTGCTTTTCCAGGTATAATTATTTTGTAGAAAATCGATTTTTTTCATGCCCAATCGTACGGCGTCGTCTATTTCTACTAAATTCATATAATTGCCTATTCCCGGAAACTCGGCAACGTCGTATCCGCATTTTACGGTAAAATACGTATCGTTAAAAAGGCAAATTAAATCAACGCCGGCCGTCTTTTTTCCTATTTTTATGCTAATCATCCTTGCCTTGTATGAAGCGCCGCCAAGCCTTATCACCTGCCTAAACGTTTCAATCCTCCTAGGATCTTCCCAGTCTGCCCCTCCTCTCCCTGAAAATCTTTTTTTCGCCAAAGCCACCATCTGGTCAAAATCGGCGAATTCATCTATCACAATGCGGGAGCTTTGCGACTCTATCCTTCGGCGGTCTTTTCTTAAGCTGTGCCGGTCACTTTTCTTCAGGGTCATTAAGTAATCTTCATGATTTGAGAAACCACTGATATTTAAAACGTACTTGGATTCGTCAGCTTGGAATTTCACCAAACCTCCCGCCGCCTTAACCGATTCTATGGAAATAGCATTTAAAGACAGGGGAGCGGGAGCAGCGGATAATAAAAGAGGAAACAACTCCGGATCTTTGGAAAAAAACCTTACTTCTTCCTGCCAAGAACTTCCGAACCAAACATATTTATTCTCTTCGTTGTCGTACCATAATGGCAGTAGGGCTAAATTTTCATCCGCGGATTTTAAAACTAAAAAATAGGGGAGGAACCGGTAAGCTAAATAAAAAGCGTAACGGAATTCCCAAGTATCAAAGAGGGTTTTCGGCTGAGCCAGTTCTCTCCATAATTCCCTGCATTTTTCAATGCTTGAAAACGTTTCCACCGTTAATTTCCTTGAGCCAACAAAAAAAGAACCTAACTTTGCAGGCTCTGTTTTTACAAGCTTGTGCTTTTGGGCTTCGGATATTGTAAGGCTACCTGATGTAGCCAATCTATCTGGAGGCTCCGGTTCCGTGCTATCTATTGAAGTGGACTGTTCGGTGCTTATCGATATTTGGTTGTTCATGTCCGCTAAGACCGATAGTAGGATATTTTTACCGCGCTGTCAAGAGCAGGGGAGAAGGATAGATTAATATTGTGCGACATTTATTATTTGACAATAAAAGGCGGTCTGCTATATAGGAATTAATTTTACGTTCCTTTAAAAAACAATAGGGGAGGCAGTCTAATGAAAACGCTTTTAATCCTTTATCCCATTGAACCCATTACGAAAGTGCTTATCGGCTGGCCGGAAATGAAAGAAGAAAAGATGGAAACAGTTAGGCTTTACCAAAAACTGATGCAAGAGCGCTACAAAGACTTTCAAAGAGTTTACGTGTTCTTTTCAGAGCCAGGCAACCGCCGGAAGCCAGACCTCTCTCAGGTATCGGAAGGTTTTTCCATGAACGGCCAGGATATCATCGGAGCCTGCGGAGTGGCATTTGAAAATCATTGTAAAAACCGGGTGTACCCCAAAGGGAAGGATATCCTTAAGCTTTGTCCGGAGCCGATTGACGAGCTGGTGGTTGCAGGGTTCCACTTTTGGGATTGTGTTAACCGCGTTGCCAGATACGCCTGGCGCAAGGGAGTGAATGTTTCAGTTGACGAAGATCTGACGGAGTTCTTCTTTTTCGATGCCAGGGACAGGCAAGGCCGGCCCTGCCTGAATATTCCCATTTCAAAAGAAGCAAGCGTTGAAAGAAGGAGAGAGCAGCTTAGGAGGGCCGGTACAGGTTATCTTGAGGGCGCCAGAAAAGCAAGAAGAAATAAGCCGTGGATGAATTCGCTTTAAAAACAAAAAGCCGTTAGGGGAAACCTTAACGGTTTTATTTCTGAAAAAACTACCCTTACCGGGTAGTACAAAAGATTTTAACCTTTTAGTTTCTCCATTAATATTAAGACGGAAAAAGGAGCTTGGTATTACACTGATTATTCTTTCATTCTTTTGCCGCTGTGATATTGGCGGTGAATATCCCTCAAGCGCTTATTGGTCACATGGGTATATACCTGAGTGGTTGCAATATTGCGGTGTCCTAAAAATTCCTGAATGGACCTCAAATCAACGCCTTGCTCCAAGAGGTCTGTGGCCATGCTGTGGCGAAGAGTATGGGGCGTGGTGAAAATAGGCACGCCGGCTTTGACCGCGCTTTTTTTAACCATTCGCTCGACCGAACGAGGCGTTAAGCGCCCCTCGGCATCAGCCCTGGATTTGTAGTGGATGAATAAAGCCTTTTCTTTGTCTTTCCGGGTTTCTAAATATTTCTTCAGCCAAGACAGAGCTCTTTCCGAAAAGTAAACAGTTCTGGGGTGTCCGCCTTTTCCGACGATACTTAATTCGAAATCTTTTTTATCTTTGATGTTTTCAAACTGCTCTTTGTTAAGATTGGTCAGCTCGGCAATCCTCAGTCCAGTGGAAAAAAGGGCTTCTAAAATAGCCCGGTCTCTCAGCCCCGAAAGGCTTTTTATGTCAGGAGCGGCTAAAAGTTTCTCTATTTGGTCTAAGTTCAGGAATTTAACTGTTTTTTCGCCTCTAGCGTCCTTTGGAAGGGCCACTTTATCGGCAGGGATACATTCCACATCTTTGGCTGTAAAATAGCCCAAAAAGGCTCTCAGAGCGATAAGATAGTAGTTCTGGGTGGATTTCTTAAGGGAACGGCCCTTTTGGTCGGTAGAACGGCCCAAATACAGCCTATAGGCCCAAATATCCTCGGGAGTAAGCTCATGAGGCCTAAGGGAGGCCTTATTGGCCTTGGCAAGCCAGAGCTTGAATTTATTCAGATATCTCTTATAGTTTTCCTGAGTTTTATTGGATAATCCTTTTTCAACCTCGCAGTAATCTAAAAAGTCCGGAATGTGATCTATAATTGTTTTGTTTGATTTTTCCATGGTTAATATAATATTGCCTTAAAAGAGGGGTTCGAGAGGGGTCCGAATAAAAGCCCTCTTATTTGTCGCTTTACGTACATTGTGCGACGTATCCTATGTTTATAATATCAGGCCCAAAAGGCCTGTCAAGCTTCTCCCCCCTTGTTATTCCCAAAGGTTTTTGAACCTTTCCCAAACGCTTGGAACATCTCCAATCATCTCATCCTTTTCTTTCTCAAATTCTTCTTCTATGAGCGGAGCTCTTTCTTCGATTTCTTTTCCGAGAAATCCCAAAAGCCAATTTAGCAGTTCCTGGACTTTCGGCTTAATATTATTTTCCCAGGGCCCCTGAGCCCAGTCCCACATAGAATACAATATAGGAAGAGCCTGCTCCCTCCATACTTGGCGCATTGAATCTGGAAGCTCTCCAAGAATTTGAAAGCCCACGGATTTAGCCTCGTCCAGGGTCGCGGGAGGTTCCGGAACTTGCTGAGCTAAAACCGGCATGCAGAATCCCGACAATACCGCACCGACAATTAAAAAAGTTAAAATATTCCTCATTATAATTTATTTTTGGCTTCTTTAATCCTTTGAAGGGCTTTCTCTTTGCCCAGGACCGCAGCCACCTCAAAAGGACCAGCTGAAGCCCGCTTTCCCGTCACAGCCGCCCGGAGGGGCCATAAAAGCTTTCCCCTGTCCCCCATTTCCCCGGCTTTTTCCATTAGAACTTTTTCCAGATTATCTTTATTAAAATCCCCTTCTTTTATATCAGACAATATTTTTTCAGAAATATCAAGAGAGGATTCTATTTCAGACAAACTCATATCCTTCCATTTTAAAAGCTCTTTATCATATTCTATTTTTTCCTTAAAAAAGAAATCGGCCAATTCGGGCAGCTCAGACAGCTTTTTAAGCCTCTCCTGATACAAGGAAATTATTTCCTTAATTTTTTCCATATCAACCTCATCTTTTGATATCAGGCCCGCGCCGACAAGATGGGGCAGGCATAGCTCCGCTAATTCGTCCAACGTCTTCTGTCTTATGTAAAATCCATTAAGGTAATCCAAGCGCTGAATGTTAAAAACCGCTCCCCCTTTCTGCACCTTCTCGATTGAAAAAGCCTTAACAAGCTCTTTTAGAGAGAATATTTCTTTTTCCGTGTCGGGATTCCAGCCCATAAATGCCATGAAATTGACCATGGCTTCGGGCAGATATCCCTCTTTCTTGTATTCTGTCAGCGAAACAGCCCCGTGCCTCTTAGAGAGCTTACTTTTATCGGGGCCTAAAATAAGGGGCAGGTGGGCGTACTGCAACTGCGGTAAACCAAGGGCTTCCTGTATTAATATTTGTTTTGGAGTATTGGAAATATGGTCTTCTCCGCGAATAACATGGCTGATTTCCATTTCATAATCGTCAATGATCACCGCAAAATTATATAAAGGATTATCCAAGTCCTTGGCAATAACAAAATCTCCGAACAGCGAAGAATCAAATTCCACCTCTCCCCTAATTAAATCTTTAAAGGAAACTATTCTTGAGGGCGGCTTGAATCTAATTACGGCTTTTTCCCCCTCGGCCATTTTTCTTTCCACTTCGGAAGCGCTTAATCCGGCGCATTTGCCGTTGTATTTAGGAGCCTCTCCCCTGCTCATTTGATCTTGTTTTTTAGCCTCCAATTCCTCTTCCGTGCAAAAACAGTAATACGCCAGCTTTTCATCTAAAAGTTTTTGCAGGTATTTCCTGTATGAATCCTTGCGTTCGCTCTGGCGGTAGGGAGCAAACTGTCCTCCCGTTCCGGGGCCCTCGTCCCACTCAATACCCAGCCATTTTAAACCGTCGATAATGTCTTTCTCGTATCTTTCTTCGGATCTTTCCTCATCGGTATCTTCGATTCTTAGGATAAATTCCCCTTTGTTTTTTTTAGCAAAAAGATAGTTAAACAGGCCGGTCCTGGCGGTACCGATATGCAGAAAACCGGTTGGCGAAGGAGCCAGCCTTGCCCTTATTTTAGTTTTTTCTTCTTTTGACATATCGCTCTGATTTCAGTTTAACACGATTGCCTTAAAGAAAAAAGCGGCCGAACCGCTTTTTGAAACCCGTATTTTAGCAATAATATCTAGCTTAGTATTCCCAATATATATTCGGCCACCAATCTAGCGGATTCCGGCTTGGCAAAAGTTTTGGCGTTTTCGGACATTCTTTCCAGTTCCTGGGGATGGGAAAAAAGATTCTTTAGTCTTTCTAGAAGAAAATGGGGCGCCAGGTTGGCCTCTTCCACCACAATAGCCGCCCTTTTACTTCCGTAAATGTAAGCGTTCTTTACCTGGTGGTCCTGAGCCGAGTTGGCTAAGGGAATCAGAACGCTCGGCTTGCCGACAGCGGCAATCTCAAAAATACTGCCCGATCCCGCCCGGCTGATTACCATGTCGATAGATGCGTAAGCTTCCCTGAGCTCAATCTCTTTTAAAAATGGCACTGGATGGTAGTACTTGTCGTCTTCTCTGTTAATGACAACTCTGGCCTCGGCTTTGACTTGTTCGTAGTTTCTTTCGCCGGTTTGATGGATAATTTCGAATAACTTTATTACCTGGGGCAGGAAATTCAAAACAAGGTCGTTTATTACCTGAGCCCCCTGCGAGCCTCCCATTATCAGCAATACCGGCTTTTCTCCCGTCAGCCGAAAAAGTTTTTTGCCCTTTTCGGGAGATCCCCCCAAAAGCTCTTCCCGAATGGGATTGCCGACGGATATCATTTTTTCTGCGGAAAAGTATTCGGTGTACGGAACGGGAAAGGACACGAGGACTCTTTTTGTAAACTTGGAAATAATTTTATTGGCTAATCCCGGCGCAGCGTCGGATTCGTGCAGAACGACGGGAACCTGGAAAAGCCATCCGCAAAACGACGGAGCCAAAGATCCATAGCCCCCTTTGCTGAATACAATATCGGGACTATAGAAGAACATATAAAAGAAGGACTGCAGGAACCCCAGAGGAACCTTAAAGCCGACATCGATGATATTCCAGGCTATGCTTTTCCAGTTCGCGTACCTTCTTATTTTCCCGGCCGATATATTTTTTATCTCAATCCCTTCCTGGGAAAGCAAAATGGAGCCGAAATCATCTTTGGGACCGATAAAAGAGTATTCGGCCTGAATGCCCGTCCGGTTTAATTCCCTGACGATGGCTATTATCGGAAATATGTGCCCGGCAGTCCCCCCGCCGGTGAATAGTATTTTCATGAAGTTTTTGTAGATATGTTAAGCATAATGCCTACGGCTATGAGCTCGGCTACCAGGGCCGACCCTCCGTAGCTGATAAAAGGCAAGGGTATGCCGGTCAAAGGAAGCAGTCCCAGCATCGCCCCTATGTTAATAAAAGATTGAATGGTTATCCAGGAACTCACTCCGAGGCAGACCAGCTTGGAGAAAGCATCTTTTGAATTTCTGGCTATGGCGAATCCCCTCCAGGCGAAAACCATAAACAAGGCTATTAAAATAAAGCTGCCCAGAAAGCCCGTTTCTTCCGAAAAAATGGCGAAAATGGAATCCCCCATAGACTGGGGAACGAATCCGTATCTCTGCAGGCCCATCCCCAGCCCCTTTCCCAGTATTCCTCCGGAACCCACCGCAATTAAAGCCTGTTTTATCTGATAGCCAAGGCCCATGGGATCTATATCCGGCTTTATGAACACTAAAAATCTTTCAAATCTGTAGGGAGCTATCTTAATCAAGAGAAAAAGGGCGCCTATGCATCCCGCCACCATATAAAGGGAATGCTTTATGGGAGTCCCCGATAAAAAGTACATCAGAACCGCCGACATAACTATTACCCCCCAGGTGCTGACATCCGGCTGCATAACCAGCAGCGCCGTTATTATTCCTATAATTATTAAGAAACTGGTGAAAGTATTGGAAGCGTTGTTGATTTTCTGCAAAGGGTAGCTGCCGTTTTTTTTGATTACGGAAGAAGAAAGCCAGGCAGCCAGATACAGGATAAAAGTAATCTTCAAAAATTCCGATGGCTGAAAAGAAGTTATCCCGAGGTTAAGCCATCTGCTAGCGCCCCCGGCCGATATTCCTATAATCGGAAAGAACACCAGGACCATGAGGAAAAGATTTCCCAAGAGAAGTATCGGAGCCCATTTTTTGATTCTGGATAGAGGCGACCTAAAAGCTATGTATCCAAGCAATGCTCCTGGCAAAAGACCGAAGGCAACATGCCTGAAAAGGAGCCAGGTTGAAGAACCGTACTGTTCAAGCGAAGGAGCCGCAGATACGCTGACTAAAATCAATATTCCCAAAAGAATTAAAAAGAGCACGGCGCCCAATAAAATATAATCCGGCTTTCCTCTTTTTTCTTCCCCCTTCTTCATGCTTCTATTTTAGCATTTTTAAATTTTTTAACGAATTTCTTGAAAGCCTCTCCTCTTTCAGCATAATCCTTAAAAATTCCAAAGCTCGGAGACGACGGCGATAAAAGGCACGTCTTCCCCGGCTTGGTGTGCTTATAGCCAAGCCTTACTGCTTCTTCCATGCTGCTGGTGAAGAAATGTCGCACAATATTAGACTTCTTATCCTTTAAAGATTCCCATATTCTTTTTCCTGTTTTAGGAAAAAGAATAAGGGTTTCTACCTTGCTCCGGGAAATCCTCTTAGCCAGTTTTTCAAAATCCAACCCCCGATCGTGCCCCCCCGCTATTAAGGTCTGGACTTTATCGCCCAGACAGTCTAAAGCTTCTATGGCCGTTTCCGGAATGGTAGACAAAGAATCATTGTAAAACTCAATGCCTTTGAATTTCCCGACGTATTCCAGCCTGTGCGGCAAAGGCTTAAAAGATTTGACAGCAGCCTCTATTTTTTGAGAAGAAATCCCGAATATCTCCCCCACCCTTCTGGCGGCCTCCGTATCCAGTTGGTAATATTTTCCCTCAATGGGAATTTTCTTCGCTTTGGATTTTTGAGCTATATTTTTTAATCTGGAATCTTTAGAATTGTAAATCAGGTAATCGCTCGGCTTTTGATGCTTGGCAATATTGGACTTGGCTGCAACATATTCAGAAAAACTTCGATGGTAATCCAGATGTTCTTTGTATATATTCAAAAGCACGGCAATCTTCGGACTAATTTTAAGATTAGTCAGCTGGAAGCTGGACATTTCATAAACGACTACCGAGTCCGATTTTAGATTAGGTAAAAGGGAAAGGGCGGGCTTGCCGATATTGCCGACAAGATACGCCTTGATTCCTCCCTTTTTTAAAACGGCGTATATCAGGGAAGCAGTAGTGCTTTTGCCTTTGGTTCCGGTTACCCCGACAACCGCAGAGGGGCAGTTTTGAAGGAATATCTCAGTCTGGGTGGTAACCTTTTTAAGGATTCTTTGCGGCAATATCTTGAATGGAATCCCCGGGGACTTAATTATCAAATCGCAATCGTCGAGTTCCTTTGCGTAGTTTTTTTCTTTATTGGGGTCTACTATCCTTATCTCTTTTGAGGAAACGTGTTTTTTAAGAAAACTGAGGGTATCCCTTCCCTCCCTGCCGAATCCCAAAATGACAATCTTCTTATTTTCCAGTTCTTTTAATTTCATGATATTTTTTAAGGAGATAAGGAATTTCTCCTTTCTTTGTTGCTTTTGCCAGCCCCATATCAAAAGCCGAACAGCTCTCTTTGTATGTCCCTACGCATTCCAGAGGCTTGTGCTTCCCCCTGCCTATTAAGCCCTTCATAACCGGCAAGAGTTTTTTGTTTTCAAATATGTCTTTGCCGAATATTTTCATTAACTCTTTTTTATCGAGATAGGGATATAAAGAGGCGTAAACGAAAAGGCATTTGGGGCAATTGCCGCACCACCTCTCCCCTGTTTTCAAACCGACGTTGCAGCTTGAAAAAGCGGGAAAATACTTCGGATAATCAACAAACGTCCTGGATATCTGCAGCTCCGTATATTTCCTCAGAAAACTGAAACTGCGCGCGTTTTTGGTTAAATATTTCCGACAGTAATCTTTGAACTCTTTTTCGAATTCGGAACTTTTAGCGTACTGGTGGTTCACTTCTTTGCCGAGATAAACGGCATTCCCTTCGTCAGCCGATTTCTCGTTGGAAAAAGCTATATTTTTGTAATCAAACAATACCCCGCAAAAAACTCCCAGGAAGTGGAGCACGGCAGTAAAGGGAGTGTGGCCGTTAAGATAACCCTCCCTGTTTAGCTTTAATAACAAGGGGTCGATGCTTCTCTCGGCAACAACCGGATTTTTTATCCCCGCCGCGTTTAAAACTTTCTTTTGAGTCTTGCCGGGATTAAGCAGAAAACAATTGATAGATTCTCCCCTTTCTTTGATTTTCTCTAAAGTAACGATAGAGTCCTTTCCCCCGCCCATGGGAATTAAATACCTGTCTTTCAATTCCATGGAAGAGATGCCGAGGGGCGGAGCTTCCACGCTGGGATTATTTAGCACGCTCAAAAAATCATCAGACGTGAAATCAATTTTATTCTCGTAAAAAAACTGGCTCATTCCTTTTAATATCAAACCCTTCCACCACTCGGTCTGAGCCTTTGTTAAAAAGCCGGCTCTGATTACGATTTCCGGAGAGCAGGTCGCCTTCCAGTAAGTGGGAATTTCCATCATTCCCAAATGGAAGACAAAGTTGTTAAGAGCTTTTTCATCCATATGCCCCAGCCTGCTTTCAGACACGCCCCTTATCCTTATCTTTGACTTAAACTTTATGCCCGGTTCAACTCGAAAACCGAAGGAAGCCTTTAAAACTCCCCTCTCTATGGAATAGGAGTATTTTTGGTAAATGAATCTGGGATACCTTTTTCTGAGATAAGATATGCTTTTCATGCTTATGCATTATACCAAAAAATCGCCCCCTTGGCGATTCCCAACCCCAAAAGAAACTTAACTTTTTTAGCCAAGCAGTCTTACGCCTAAGCCTATGATTGCCGCCACTACGCCGATTACCCAAAATCTCATAGTTACTTTATAAGCAGGCCAGCCCTTAGCTTCGAAGTGATGGTGTATGGGAGCGGCCAAGAGAAGTTTTTTCCCTCTTAATTTTTTGGAAAGCAGCTGGACTATTACCGAACCTGATTCTAAAACCAAGAGAACTCCGATGACGGGCAGCAATAGAACAGAATTAGTCATAAAGGCGACTACGGTCAAGGCGGCGGTCAGGCCCATTATGCCGGTTTCTCCCATATAGAACCTGGCCGGAGGTATATTGAACCATAGAAAAGCTAAAAGCGCTCCCAGAATAACCGAACAAAAAGCAGCCAGGTTTATCTGCCCCAAGAACAAGGCTATTCCCGCAAAAGCGCCGAATATGGCTGCAAAAGCGCCTCCGGCCAATCCGTCCAGTCCGTCTATGACTCCCCCGGAATAGGTGGCCATCATAACTATAACGAACAAAGGAATGTACCAGATGCCTATTTCAAAGTCCCCTATCCCCGGAACATGAAGGCTGGACCATCCAAGTTTGGCAAAAAACCACCAGGCTCCCACCAGGCCGATAATGCCCATCAGGATTATTCTTTGTTTTAAAGTAAGGCCCCCGGCAATATACTTTCCCTTCCCCCTAATTTGCAAAATATCGTCAGCCAAACCGACCAAAGAAGCTGCCAGCAGGGCAAAAAACGGGAGCCAGGTCTGGTCCCTGCTTAAAAAATCCAGCTTTTCAAACCACCATATTCCCGTTTTGGAAAGCAGGGAAAAAACCAAGACTACCATTAAAGGAGCTATCCAGACAAGCAGTCCCCCGAAGCGCGGAGTCTTAACCTCTCCCTCGGAATGGAATTTCTGGAAATACGAAAGGTCTTTTCCGTCAACCGATTTAGTCCTGACCTCCTTCCGCCAAAGCCGGTGCTTGTATAGAAACTTAGTCAGGCAGGGAGTAAGCCAAAAAGCTACAGCAAAACTCACCGCTCCCAGAGTGAATATTTTAATTACGTCAATTGCAGCTTCGGGCAAATACATGATTATTTAATAAATTATTCCTCAATCCCTTGCAATGCCTTTGTTGGCAACCGGTTCATTGTATATTTTTATCGGCGTTCCCACTTCCACCCAGCCGTAAAAAATCTCGCTGTCGCTTTTTGCCATCCTAACGCACCCGAGAGAGGCCGGTTTTCCTAAATCCTCTTCTCCCCTGATCTCTTGATTGCATAAGGGCAGCTCATGAAATCCATAAAGGCCGTCCGAAGTAAAACCGACCCAATGGGGCAGCCAGCAGCCGGCTAAATTTGAATAAACCGTCTCATGTTTGCTTAAAACCGAGTAACTCCCTTCGGGAGTCGGAGAACTATCTTTCCCTGTTGATATTGTAAACTCGTTTAGCAAATTTCCGTTTTCAAAAGTTCTCATTTTTTGCTCAGCTATATTAACTTCTATCGTTTTTCCTTCCGTAAATTCGGAGGCCCGATTAGATCCGACGGCCACGCCATTAGAATCAATGGCCTCCATGGAAAATGAAGCATTTTCAGGATTAAAAACCGAGCCGAAATAAGATTCAGAATACCAAACGTCGTTCTGCCACTCCCAGTTCCTGTCCATTCCTCCCGTTATCCATATTCTATCTTTAAAAACCGCTGCCGCCAAATCCTCCTTCCCCAGCCATTCTGGATTCTTGTTGGTTTTTTTCCAAATAAGTCCGTCTTCAGAAAACCAAATGTCGTTTACCCCTCCATTGTAATCATCGTTAAATCTGCCTAAAATCCATATTCTGTCTTTAAAGACTAATGCCTCAGAGCCCTGCCTCGCCTGCCACGGCGGAGAATTAGTAACTAATTTCCAATCTATTCCGTCGTCTGAATACCAAACATCATTGAATACGTTATCGTTCAAATCCATGCCGCCTATCAGCCATAGCTTGTCCTGAAAGACCACTGCCTCGTGGTCCCACCGGGAGGACCAGGGATTATCAGAAGCGGCTTGAAACCAATTTACCCCGTCGTCCGAATACCAAACGTCGTTCATTGTCGTTCTGCTGTCGTAATCGACTCCGCCTATCAGCCATAGCTTGTCCTGAAACACCACCAGCTCATGCCCCTCTCTAACGGACCAAGGAGCGTCTGCCACTTCTTTCTTCCAATAAAGCCCGTCTTCAGATGACCAAACTTCTTTTTTAAGGCCTTCTATCGGCCCCCAACCGGGCACCAGCCAGATTTTATCACGGAAAGCGACCGCCTGAACCGATCTTCTTTTTCCCCAAGCTGCGTTATCTGTTACAAGCTCCCAGTGAATTCCGTCATCTGATACCCAAACGTCGCTGAAATGGGGAGCTCTCCAATATTCAACGTAATTAGGCCCTATTACGTATCCGTTTGCGTTAAGCCCTCCCATCAGCCATAATTTTCCGCCATATTCCACCAGAGCATGAGAATCCCTCGGCTGCCAGGGAATATTTGAAGGAACCTTTTCCCATTCCAGCAGAACGGGATTAAATCCGGAATTTTCAGCAATATCTCCCCCGGTTTTTAAAAAGGGTTTGTTTAAAAAAACAAAAGCGGCAGCAGCTATTTCTGCGGCTAAAAAAACCAGCAATACCTTCAATAGAAAATGTTTTTTTTCGGTATTTTTTACCATTGATATGAATGCCTTACCCAGTCAACGAGTTTTTCCATCTCGCTGAAGCGGTCGGGAGAATCAAGTATTACATTAACCAGGTATCCCCTGCTTTTGGGAGCCTGGACCAGAAGAAGCAAGCAGCCGCCGGACCTTGGCGTTTCCCCCGTCTTGCCGCCGATTACCAGCGGCATTTCTCCCAATAGTTCATTGGTGTTTACCGCTTTGTGGCTTAAGGCCCCCTCTATATTATAAAGATTGAATTCCTCCATTAAAAGTATTTCAAAAATCTCGGGCTTTTCTTTCATGACAAACTTTGCTATTTCAGCCAGTTCCGCTGCGCTGGACTGGTTAATGATTGAGCCGTCTTTGGGATCCAAGCCGGTAGGATTGGAAAAAGAGGTTTTTTGAAGGCCCAGAGCTTCTGTTTTCGCGTTCATTAAATAGACGAATTCCTCCTCTCCTTTTATTTGAGCTAAAGCCAAAGCGGCGCTGTTGTTGGATTCCACGAGCATTGCCTTAAAAAGATCTCCAACCTCAAAAGTATCTCCCGGCATTAGATTGCCCTCTCCGTTGCCCGGCATCCCAGCTGCCTCCGGAGATATTGAAACCCGCTGGCTCATGGAATAATTATCGATTATTACCAAAGCGGAAACCAGCTTGGTCAGGCTGGCAATGGGCAAAGATTCTTGGCTGTTTTTGCCGAATAGCGCCTCCTCCTTATTGCTTCCAACAAACAAAGAAAAAGCAGCTTCGGCGGAAAGAGACAATGACTCGGCTTCTTTTTTAAAATAAGGCTTGAGCGAATCGGCGTTTTCAAGGAAACTCTGGCGGTTGATTCCGGCTTCTACCAGCCGGGGATTCCCTGCCACTTCCATCCAATAAAAGAAATCTTCGAGAAAAAGGCTAACTTTAAAAATCCCCGCTCCCAGAGCGAGGAGAAGGAAAACAAAAACTGCAGAAGTTAATTTCTTCTTCTTGGTCATTTTTTCTTTTTAACTATTTTGAGGTGGAGTTCTGAAAGCTGCTTTTCGGAAACTTCGCTCGGACTGTCCATCATTAAATCCCTGTTATCGCCGGTTTTAGGAAAGGCTATAACCTCCCTTATGCTCTCTTCATTAAGGGCAACGGCCAAAAACCTGTCTATACCGGGAGCTATGCCTCCGTGCGGAGGAACTCCGTAGCTGAAAGCCTCGAAATAATGGCCGAATCTTTTCTTAACGTCTTCTTTTTTATGGCCCAGAACTTCAAAAACGGCCAGCAATATTTTCAAGTCTGTAGTCCGCAAGCTGCCCCCGCCTATTTCATAGCCGTTAAGCACGAAGTCGTACTGGTGGGCCAAGACGGTTTCGGGGCTTTTCTTTATTTCCGATGCATCTTCGGTCTGGGGTTTGGTAAAAGGATGGTGCATAGCGCCCCACTTTTTCTCCTCTTCGTGCCATTCAAACATCGGAAAGTCCACCACGAAAGCAAAGGCCATTTCATTGGGATCGTTTTTGTCTTTCCTTAAATCGGGCTTGTCGGTACCGTACCCATCCATTGCTTCTTTGTAGGTAATCCTGGGAAAGGGGCTCTGGGTGATTTTCTTTTCCGGGAAAATGCTTTTCACCAGGCTGGTATAGAGCTCTTCTATCAAATCCATTATTTCCTCTTTTTCCGCAAAGCTCATTTCAATATCCAGCTGGGTATGCTCGGCCTGCCTGTCGGCCCTGGGATCTTCGTCTCTTAAACACCTGGCTATTTGAAAATATCTCTCAAAACCGGCTATTTGAAGCATTTGCTTGTATTGCTGGGGGCTTTGGGGGAGAGCGTAAAAATTGCCCGGCTCAAGCCTTGAGGGGACCAAAAAATCCCTGGCGCCCTCGGGGGTAGACTTGGTAAGCATGGGAGTTTCCACTTCGACAAAATTCCTTTCTTGAAGGAAATTTCTCATGCGGGAAATGACTTTTTGGCGGACGGTAATATTTCTTTTCATTCTTTCCCTTCTCAGGTCCAAATATCTGTATTTCATCCTTAACTGCTCCCCAATTTGATAGCCGTCTTCGTCAATCGGAAAAGGAAGCGTTTTGGCTTCCGACATCACTTTTAAATCTTTGGCTTCAACCTCAATTTTGCCGGTTTCCACTTTATCGTTAATCATTCCCTGGGGCCTCTCTTTCACTTCCCCCTCGATGCTTATAACCCATTCCGGCCTGAGCTTTTGGGCTATTTGGTAAATCTCTCCGTTCTTTGGGGTAAATACGACCTGAACTATTCCCGAAAAATCCCTTAAATCGATAAAAATAATCTTGCCATGGGACCTTACGGTGTTTACCCAGCCCGAAAGCTTTACTGTGCCGCCTATGTTTTTTGGTGTTTCACTGTTAAGTGTCCTTTTCATATGGATTTTCCTTAAATTATCTTAACAGCTTTTTTCTAAAATAAAAAGGGGCGATTTGGATATCGCCCCTTTCCTGGTCACTGCACCTTTACTATTTTATAAACTTTTTCCTGGATTTTCACTTCATCCCCCACCCTTTTGTCCAGTACGGCTCCGGCCACCGGAGCTTTAACGGACATGCAGGTGATTTTCCTTCCCCGTATCATGGCTGAGCATCCGCCGCCCTTTGGTATCATCAGATACGTTCCCCGCTCTTTGCCGCATTGAAGGGTGAATACACAGCCCATGGCAATCCGGTTAAACGGCCCCTTGGGAAGGTTATTTAGGAGCTGGATTGAATCTTCAGCCTCCTTAATTTGCTCATGGGCGTGAGCGGCCTTTTCGGTGCTGTCCCTTCTCGTGGTATCGGGATCGCTCATTCTGTTTTTGGGGGCTTCGGCAATTTCCGCCATGGCCTGTTCATAAGCTATTTGCAAAGATTCGATTTGGGCTTCCTTGATTCGTATAAATGCCCGGACCACCGTATTGCTCCCCACCTCAGAAACCGCAGCTGTCTTCATGTTGCCTCCTTAAAATATATATTTTTGTCTCAAGGTGCAGACTACCTTCGGATATACTCTTTTGAATTAATTTGTCAATATCATTCTCCTAAAACTTGGACCTGGATTTGCCGCGGCCTGGCTACGTCCAATTCAACCAAGAAAATTCTCTGCCACTGGCCCAGCTGGAGCTTTCCCTCAATTAAGTTTAAAGCCAGGCTGGAGGGAAAATTAATGGCCAGGCAATGGGAGTGTCCGTTTTTGCATTCGTTCTCGCACATATTAACCGTGCGCCTGGTAAAATCGTTGTGATTGTAATCCGCTTCTTTGGGAGCCATTTTGCGCAAATGGCTTTTGAAATCTTCCAGAAGCAGAGGTTCGTTTTCGTTAAGGAAAACGGGGCAGGTAGTATGAAGGGTTTGGATGTTAACCAAACCGTTCTTAATATTCCCCTCTTTGACTATTTCCTCCACTTCGCCGGTTAAATCGATGAAGTCGAACTCTCCATTGGTTTCTTTTTTGATGGTTTTATTAAAAGTCTTCATTTTTCACGCTGACTCTATTATATATCCGAAAACGGAAACCGTAAATAAAAGGGCCTCAGCGAGGCCCCTTGTTTAAATCCTTAAGCTTGTCGATAAGCCATTGTAGTTTTTCTATGACTTGCCCCAGCAAGTCGTCAGGCAATTTATTGAAAAACTCGGGAAGCCGTTCAAAGGAAGGCTCTTCGTTGCGTATTAGGCGCTTGATATTGTCCTTGTGAGCCCACCAAATCAGAAATGCTATTACCGGCAAAGCCATGGAAACATAAAGAAGAGCGGGAAAAAGAGCTACTATCACCAGCAGACTGCTGACAAAAAGCAGACTGGCCAGAGATACTCTGCGCTTGGTTAAAAAGATGACTACTAAAAAATAGCAGAAAACCATAACCAGGGCTTTCCAGCCCAAAAGAGCGAGAAGATTGCCCACCAGGACCGCCACTCCTTTCCCTCCCTTGAATTTCAGGAAGACGGAGTATCTGGCTCCTATTATAGAAAAGATAAAGACCAGGCTGGCTGCCCACCAAGGGGCCCGAAAAACATACAAGGCAAGAAACAACGGCAATAGCCCCTTGAAGGCGTCTAAACCAGCAACCAGAAAGCCGTATTTGAATCCCAGAGCCCTTGCCACGTTGGTCCCACCTATGTTGCCGCTGCCGCTTTCCCGAATATTCACGTTTCTGGTTCTGGCGACAACATATCCGAAGGGAAGGGAGCAGAAAAAGTAAGCAAAAGCGCAAAGTCCGACAACCAAATACCATTCCATTGCGACCTCCTTTTAAAGAACAATTATTATTTCATTTAAGCTGAATAACAAAGAGCAGTCAATCTAAAATAAAACCGCGCCCGGAGGCGCGGCTAAAATTTTACATTGTTGGTCCTTCTGGAGGAGCTGGAGGAGGAGGCATTTGGGAGCCGCCTTCCGGCTTCTGGGGAGCGGACGGGCCGCCTTTTTTCTTAGTTAAGAAATAAATGGCTGCGCCCACTACTATTACGGCTAAAACTATGTAAACTATTGTCATAGAATTGGTAATCAATGCATTGATAAAGAATCATCGACCTTTTTAAGTCTTCTACCTTCATTCTCTTTTTATTCCGGAGAAATGTCAACCCGTTTTCTTGTGGAAAGTGCGCGCCAGGTCATAAATATCTCCGGCCCCCATAACAACCAAAACCCCGTTTCTGGGAAGGTTCTTTTTAAGGAAGTCCATTATTTCCTTGCGAGGAAGATAAATTACCTTGGGTATGCTTATTTTTTCCACAAGCTTTTCGGAGCTTACGATTTTTTTAATTTTTTTATCCTCCCTGCCGGCAACGTCATAAATATCGGTGATAATAACCTTGTCCAGCGGAGCTGTCCGGAAAGCTTTTACAAAATCATCAAAAAGATAATAAGTCCTTTGGTACTGGTGGGGCTGAAAAACGCACCATATTTTTCGGCCCGGCCATTTTTCCCTGACCGCTTTCATAGCCGCCTCCACCTCGGTGGGATGGTGAGCGTAGTCGGAAACCAAGGTAAATTTCATGCCTTTTAAATTGATTTCGGAAACGTCGAATCTCCTCCATGAACCTTTGAAAGACGAAAGGGCCTTAAACGAAACCTGGTCCGGTACTTCCAGTATTCTGGCGGCAGTCAAGGCGGCAAGGGCGTTATATATGTTATGCTCTCCCGGCACCTTTAATATCCGCTTAAACTTTTTGGCTTCTAGCTGATCAAGAGAGAAGAAGCGCGCGTTCGTTCCGGCAACCACCTTTTTTATATTTCCATCGTCCTTGTTCGCCACCACTATTCCCCCTTTTTTCAAATTGGAAAGGTATTTTTTAAAAGTTTTAAGGATGTTTCCGATATTTTTATAGTAATCCAGATGGTCCTTTTCTATATTTGTGAGAACGATGATATCGGGCCGGTAATGCAGAAACGAGGCAAAGTGCTCGTCGGCCTCTATGACCAGATATCGGGATTTCCCCACCCGGCAATTGCTGTTGCCGAATTCTTTTATCTTCGTTCCGACGATAACGGTCGGGTCCAGTCCGGCCCTGACCAGCAGCAGTCCCAGCATGGAACTGGTAGTGCTCTTGCCGTGGGTTCCCGATACGGCAATAGTAAAATGCTCTTTTGTTAATTCCCCTAATGCTTCAGGATAACTTAAAACCTCAGCTCCTGTTTTGAGGGCGGCCTTATACTCTGGATTGCTTTTTTCTACGGCGGGACTATAGACGACCATCTCAACTTTTTTGGGTATGTTGCCTCCCTTGTGCCTGCCTATCATCACTCCGGCCCCCTTCTTTTTTAAATCGCCGGTAATTTCCGAAGAAACCAAATCAGAGCCGGTAACCCTGGCTCCTTTTGCAAGATAGTAGCGGGCTAGGGCGGAAACCCCTATTCCGCCTATTCCAATAAAATGTATTTTTAGTTTTGAAGGCGGCATGATTCAAGAACGAAATATTCCGGTCCTCCCCTCCCAAGCTTGCTCTCCATTACTTCTACGGACTCTATGTTAAAATTAAGACTTATATCTTCATCCACCTCCGGCCGCTCTTCAGGTTCAATTTTTCTGAAATCCCAGGCCCTGACTCTGCCCAATGTTATGTGGGGCTTAAAAACTCTTTCCCCGGACTCGCTCCCAAGACGGACGTTGGATAAAGATTGTTGAAGGTCTTCTTTCAGGGCTCCCAGCTCCTTTGATTTTTCTCCTTCAGCCCAAATCATTCTGGGCGGCATTTTGTCGGGCGGGCCGTAGCAGATTTTATTAAGCTTAATTTCAAAAGAGGAATGCCTGGCAGCTGTTTCCTCCGCTATTTTGGCTATTTCCCTAATTTCGTCGGGAGAGACATACCCTAAAAACTCCAAGGTAATGTGGAGATTTTCGGATTTTGTCCATCTAACCGGCAATTCCGGCCATTTGCGGGAATACGAATAAAGGTCCTTTTTTATCTTTTCCGGCAAGTTAACGGCTATAAAAATTCTGTGCTTCATACTATTCTATTGTTTTAATCGCAAAGAGAGCAATACTGGTTCCATCCTAGCAAAAATCAAGCCAATATTAAAGAATTGTTCGTTGAATATGGCGCAAATCCCAAATTAGCCTTAAAATGAAATAATATGCCAAAAGAAAAAAAATCTAAGACAGCGGCGTCATCCCTCAAAGATAATAAAAGCAAAAAGGAGCAAACCGAATCGGCGATACAGGAAATCGTCAACCATTATTTTTACACGAAAGGCCTGGCCCTTGAGCAGATTAAAGAAGATGCTAAAAAAAGGAAAATAATCTATTCGAGGTTCACCAGGCCGGCCAAGCAGCTGCTGGAGCTTGCCGGTTCCGTCCAAAAAGCCAAGGAAGCCATTAACGTGGTGGCAGAATGGGCTAAATCCCGCGGCTTGGACTATGCCATAGAAACGGTTTTTAAAAAATGGCTGGAGCTGGGCAGGCTGAAGCCGAAGGAAATAATCAAAAAGCCTTTTTATCAAGACAATCCGATGGTCTGGTCGGAAACCAAAAGAAAGTGGTATGTTATAGACGAAACCGGCACCTGGCTGGAATTCGCCGGCAAAGAATCGGAAATAGAATGGAGAACCAACAAATAAACAATCCTAAAATAGTTTTCATGGGAACCCCGGAGTTCGGGGCTTTGATTTTGGAGAAACTCATCGAGGGCGGCTACAAGCCGGTTTTGGTAGTTACGGTTCCCGACAAGCCTAGCGGCAGAAAGCAGCAGCTCACCCCCCCGGCAGTAAAAATAACCGCCTTAAAGCATGGGATAGAAACGATTCAGCCCGAAAAATTGAAAGACGCCAAAGAGAAAATAAAAAGCTTTCAGCCAGACCTGATTATCACCGCAGCCTATTCCAAAATACTTCCGGATGAAATAATCGGTCTTCCCGAGAAAGGTTGCATTAACGTCCATCCCTCCCTTCTTCCAAAACACCGCGGACCCTCTCCGGTGCAGCAAACCATTCTTGACGGCGATAAAAAAACCGGAGTGACTATAATGCTTATGGACAGCCAAATTGATCACGGGCCCATTCTGGCTCAGGAGGAAACGGAAATAAAACAGGGAGAAACAGCTTCGGAACTCCACGGCAGGCTTGCTGAAATCGGCGGTAAGCTTCTCTTGAAGATAATTCCCGAATGGATGGCGGGAACTATAAAGGCCGTTTCTCAGGATGACGAAGCGGCGACTTACACCAAAATAATCAAAAGGGAGGACGGTAAGATAGACTGGCAAAATCCGCCGGAAAAAATAGAAAGAAAAATCAGGGCCTTCAGCCCTTGGCCGGGGGCTTACACTTTTTGGAACAAAAACGGGAAAACCAGCCGTCTAAAGATACTAAAGGCCCGGATGGAGGACGGGAAACTAACATTGGAGGAGGTCCAGCCTGAAGGCAAAAAACCCATGGGCTTTGGAGAATTCTTGCGCGGAAACCCAGAATTTGCTAGAAATAAAGAGATATGTTCTCGTATTCAGATTTAAAAAAAGGCGTCCAGTTTATTCTCGAAGGAGAACCATATGAAGTCTTGGAATCCAGCCAGATGAAAAAGGCCCAAAGAAGGCCGGTGCTCCAAGCTAAGGTTCGAAGCCTTATTACGGGCAACGTATTCGAGAAGACTTTTCACCAGGGAGAAACATTCGAAGAAGCTGAACTGGATAAATTTGACGCAAAATTCCTTTATTCCCACAGGGGAAAGTTTTTTTTCTGCGAAGAAAAAGATCCCTCCAAGAGATTTGAACTGTCCGAAGAGCAAATAGGACCTCAAGCTAAATTCCTAAAGCAGAACCAGGTAGTCCAAACGGTTAAATTTGAAGGAGAGATTATAAACGTTTCCCTGCCTATAAAAGTGCAATTGAAAGTGGCTGAAGCGCCGCCGGGGGTTAAGGGCGACAGAGCCCAAGGCGGAACTAAAAGCGCCCTGCTGGAAACCGGCGCCCAAATACAAGTTCCCTTGTTCGTAGAGCAGGGAGACACAATCGAAATCAACACGGAAACCGGCGAATACGTGAAAAGAATCTAAAAAAGCCTCGGAGCGTCCGGGGCCTTTTTATTTGTGCGAAAAATCGCCTATAATATAATAATGCAGATATTTGAGCTCCATTTTAATCCTAAGGCTAACAAGGATATCGTCTTTGATACTTTTATTTACGAACCGGAAAACCTCTACGAAAAAAGGCTGGGCGGCCTCTATATGGCCGGAGAGCTAAGAAGCCCTGTTCTCGCCAAGCCTAATTTTCTTTCAGAGCTGTCAGGGGCGATAAAAAACGAATATTACAATTCCGAACTTAAGAAAACTCCGGAGGCCAATTTCAAAAAATCTCTTACAGCCGGCAACGAATACTTAAAGACCCAAACTAAAAAGGGAAACGTGGAATGGCTGGGAAATCTTAATTTCGCGGTGCTCAATTACAATAATTCCGTTCTTAGCTTCTCTAAAACCGGAGATATCAAAATAATCCTGGCTAGCCAGGGAGAATTCCTGGATATCAGCGGAAATATTGAAGAAGGATCAGAGCAGCCAGATCCTTCCAGAATTTTCGGAAACATTGCTTCGGGAAAACTTTCCACTAAAGATAAAATACTGGTGGCAACCGCAGAGGCTTTTTCAGTCCTCTCTAAAAACGCTGATTTTCTTTCCAAATTGTCTCGGGCAGACAACGAAAAGGCCCTTAAGGAGGTTATTAAAGAACATAAGCCCCTCTTTTCTCAGGCTTCCGGTGTATGCCTTGTCATGACGGCAACGGAAAACATTCAGCCAAAAAGAGCTTTGACGTTTAAAAAAGAACTCCCCGAATTCTCTTTTAAGAAATCTTTGGTCGATCCTATCGTATCGATTAAACTTAAAAAAATAAAGCTGCCGGGTTTAAAGCTATCCGCGCTCAAAATCCCCTCCCTTCCCAAGCCGAGGCTAATGCTTCCTGCTCCAAGAATCCGATTGTCCAAAATAAAAAGAAATAAAACAAAAAAAGAGCCTTTCCGGCTTCCTAAAATTACTGCTCCAAATTGGAAGTCCAAAAAAGTTCTTTTAGTGGTTATTCTGGCTCTCTTACTAACGGTATTCTTCTTGATATTCAGAGACGAAAAAACAAAAGAAATTACAGTAGCTCAAGATAATTTGCAGCAAGCTGAAGAAAAAGCGCTAATGGCCGAAAACTTTTTAATTCTAAGAAAAATGGAAGAGGCGGAAAGCCTCTTCCATGAATCCCTGGACCTCATTATGCCGCTTACCGAAGCGAGTTCTCCCGTAAGGGACGAAGCCAGAAGCCTTGAAGAAAGAATCCGAACTCAATTGGATTCCATTCCTCAAGACGAATGATTATTTCAGTTCTACTTGAGCGCCGGCTTCTTCAAACTTCTTCTTGAGCTCCTCGGCCTCTTCTTTCTTAACACCCTCTTTCACTACTTGGGGAGCTGAAGCTGCAGCGTCAACCAGGTCTTTGGCCTCTTTAAGGCCTTTGCCTGTTATGTCCCTGACAACTTTGATAACTTCTATCTTCTTTTCGCCAATTCCTTTCAGCTCAACGTTGAAGGATGATTTTTCTTCAGCGGGAGCGGCTGATCCGCCAGCGGCGGGAGCAGCGGCAACTGGAGCTTGGGCCGAAACGCCGAACTTGTCCTCTAATATTTTAACCAGTTCAGCCAGGTCCAAAACCGATAGACTCTCTATTCCCTCCACCAGTTTTTTAAACTTCTCTGGAACCTCGACTTTCTTGTCGGCTTCCGGAGTAGTTTGATTTTCTTTTTCTTCTGCCATGGGTTTGTATTAATTAATTGATATTAACTTTTGACCTTTTGTAATTCCGATAACAAATATACGAAATTCCTAATATTTCCCTGCAGTACTCCGACCATCCCGGATAAAGGAGAGGACAGGCAGTATACCGCCTTTCCCAGGAGTTCCTGGCGTCCCGGCAATTTCGCCAAAGCCAGGGCCTGCTCCTGTTCATAAAACTCTCCCCCCACCAATCCTTTCAGTATCTTCAGATTTTCGTTCTCTTTTGAAAAAATATAGAAAGTCCTGAACGGCGCAATCTCATCTCCGTAGCCGAATCCCAAAGCTACTTCTCCTTGCATTTTCTTTAAATCGACATCCATCTGGTTTTCCTTCAGGGCCTTGGAAATAAGGGTCTTTTTAGCCACCTTCAGTTCGCTGTCGTTCTTTTTCATTTCTTTCCTCAGGGCGGTTAAATCGCTTACTTTCACGCCGGTTATATCGCCGAAAACAATCGCTTTTTGGCGGCTGATTTTATCCTTTAATTCCTCTACTATTTTGGTTTTTTGTTCTTTAGTTAAAGGCATATATTGGTAATAAAAAATCTGTGGTATTTCCACAGACAAACAAAATAAGGGATTTCCTTGTTTTATCCTCGGCAGGTCTTACCGATAGCCTGCTGTCTGTGGATATTATGATGTTATCACCCCTTCACTTCCCTGTCAATAGTCCGGCTAATTTCCACCCGAATTCCTCGGCTGCATGGGGACCGGACGCCGTAATTACCTTGCCGTCTACAACAACGTCGGAATCCTGGAATTCAGCGCCGTTTTCCTTCAATATCTTAATGGCTGTTTTGTCCAAGGGCGAAGACCAAACTGTCGCCTTTTTTCCCTTAAGAATCCCTGCTTTGGCCAAAAGGGCGGGAGCTATGCATATTGCCCCGAGAAGCAATCCCGATTCTTCCGCCTTCCTCGCCAATTGCTGAAAATCAGGATTGTCCAAATTATCGCTCATTCCGGGGCCGCCGACGAAAACTACGGCATCGAATTTCGTCAGGTCGACCTGGGCAATATTCATATCAACCTCCACTTCGCCGCCCTCGTCTCCGATAGCCTTCCCCGTTTTAGAGCTAATCACTTTAATTCCAGCCCCAACTTTTTTCAGAATGTCGACGGGAACAAAATATTCTATATCCCTAAACCCCCTAAAAGCTATCACCACGGCCACTTTTTTGTTATTAAGCGATTTCATATTTTCATATTAGCAAAAATAAAGAAGGCGGTTAAGCCGCCTTCTCTTCTTCGAAATCCAGAACCGGTATTTCGGTCAATCTGCTGAAAACGCTCATTAAAATCCCGCAGGTTAGGCTTTTATTGCCGGTATCGCTTATCGTAGTGAACCGGTCAAAGCTCAAATCCAGCCTTATTTCTATATTATACTCGTCTTTCTGCTCCGGCTTGGATTCGTCTTTTCCCAGGCCCTGCTGCCCCGATATCCAGGCTTCCAGTATTTCTTCGAGCGCTTCCTCTCTGGCATTGGTTCGTATGACCGTCTTTCCGGGTTCTTTCAGGTTAAAAGCAATCTTTATGATAATATCGCTTTTTGGCATTATTCCCTCCTTCTTTGTCCTCCAGAAATATTAGCAAGTAAAAAAATAAAATCAAGCCGCTGAGCTTAATTGAAACTGATGCTGCAATTAATCAAGATAATCAGCTTTTGCTTGGCTATGCTCTTCGAAAGTTTTGCTGAAAATAGTTTGCCCTTCGGGAGTGGAAAGATAATAAAGATATTCCGTGCTTTCGGGGTATATGGACGCCAGAATGCTGTCCATTCCGGGATTGGATATCGGACCCAAAGGCAGGCCGTAATTCAAATAAGTATTAAAGGGAGACTCTATTCTGGTATCTTCAAAAGAGTAGCGCCACTGGTCCACTCCCTTAATGTAAGCTATGGTAGCACAGCTTTCCAAGGGCTTTTGAAGTTTTATTCTCTTCCAAAAAATTCCCGCCACTATTTCCTTGTCTTCTTTGGTCTGCACCTCTCTTTCCAATATAGAGGCCATGGTAATAATATCGAAAATGGTCTTCCCTTGCCGGGCTATTTCTTCCTTTAACTGCAAAGTTAGCTTTTGGTCAAAATTATCCAGCATTTTTCTGACTATATCTTCCACTTCCGCCTCCATGGTCGCCTCATAAGTATCGGGGAATAAAAAACCTTCGAGCCCCACATTATCGGGCTTTGACTCTAGAAAGGAATATTCGCTTGAAAAGTCTTTTGGTTTTGGCAAATCGGCTGCTTGTGAATAGTCTGTTGCGGGAAATCCGGCCGCCTCCCAAAATTCTTCGGCCTGAAAAATCCCCCTGTTTTCCAAATGATAGCCTATATTCCTTAAATTCCACCCCTCGATTATGGTAAGCTTTTCCCTTATCACTTCTCCGTTGATGAATTTCCCTGCCATTTGAGGGATATTCATGGATTCGGACAAAGAATAGGTTCCTGCCTGAAGTTCGCCGGCGGAAGCGGTGAGTAAAACATAAAGCCTGAACATCGGACCCCACCTAATCAATCCTTCTTCTTGGAGATTCAAGGCGATATCTCTTGAGCCCTCCCCCTTTTCAATACGGAAAATCGCTTCGCTTGAATCGGAGCTGATTGGAAGTAAAATCTGCCAGGCAAGCAAGCCCGCTATTATAATAGATAGAATAATTAATGTTTTTTTCATTTTTCTATGAGGGGGACAAAAGCAAAGCCGGGATATTCTTTCTTGATAAAATCGTTTTCTCCTTTTTTAACCAGATGCAAAATTGAAGAGGCTGCGGAGGTGACTATTGCTCCGCCGATTTTAAGCTGATCTCTCCAGGCCTGAGGCACCTCTCCCTGAACAGATGCCGAACAAAGGATTTTGTCGAAGGGAGCCTCTTCCTCAAGGCCTTTTGAACCGTCCTTTTGTATAAACCTGACTATTCCCCTCTCAATAAAATTATACCTGGCAACGTTCTTTTCTCCAAATTCTTTCAGCTCAGCCAACAGCTCTAAAGAAAATATCTTTCCCTTCTCCCCCACTAGTTCAGCCAGCAAAGCGGAAGTCCACCCAGATCCCGAACCGATGTCTAAAATATTTTCTCCTTTTTGGGGCTGAAGAAGCTCAATCATGAAAGCAACCACCAGCGGCTGGGAAATGGTCTGGCCCCGGCCAATGGGAATGGCCCCGTTAAATTCCGCCAAATGCTTAACGTCGTCCGGCATAAAATCCTCTCTCTTTATTTTCTTGAAAGCTTTTATTATCTCCGGAGTTTTCAGCCATTTTTCGCTTATTAATTCTTCAATTAAGCCCATAATTATATTCTAAGAGAATAACTTTTAAAATAAAAGGGGCTGTTTAGCCCCTCTCCTTTTTTAACGAAGCGAATGCTTCGCTGTTATTGCTACCCATTAATTCTCCGCTCAGGAATTTCTTCTCTACGGGCAGAAATTTCTTGCTGATGAATTTAATGGCCTGCTCGGGAGAGGCTCCGTTGAAAAGCTTGCTCCAAGCCTGCATACCCCTGGAACCGATCTTCTGCGGCATCAAATTTCCGTTCTTATCGGTCCACATCTTGATAATCCCTATTACAATCGAAGGCAGATGATTATGGAAAAGCTGATGATAGGCGTTATGCTTTTTTTGGGACCAGCGATACTTGTTTTGCCGCACGTCCGGACCGTCAATTGAACGGGCAATAATATGGTGCCAGGAGCCGTGTTTATTTTTCCAGCTATCGTTCCCGTTACCGTTTTTGGCCATTGCGTCCCCCTTATTTTTACAAAGAACTTTTAATCCTTATAGCACGAAAAGAAAAAGGGTGGCAAGTTTCCTGCCACCCTTATCTTTTATTTCCACTTGTTTATAAAATCGTCCAGGTCCGCGTGATTCAAGCTTTCCCTCGGCTCAAAGGGAATATATTCCAATTCCACTTTGGTCAGGTTCTTCTTGTCGTCGAAGGCCATCTCGATCACCCAAACGCCCAGCTCTGCCAGTTTGTCGAGGCCGATAATGTAATCGGTGGTGTCTTCCAGGCAGGGAACCAGGAATCCGGCCATGCCTTTGTACTGCATGTAAGCGGCTCTGTGTAAATGGCCGATGAAAGTAGCCTTGGCGCCCTTTATGACTTCCATTGCCGAGACTAAAGCCTCAATGCGGCGCTGGAGCCTGTAGGACTGGCCGTAAGGCAGACCCCCCTTGGGATGCTGAAGATCGAATTGCATGCCCTTGAAGTTGAAGGTTCCCTGGGGTCCGCCGAGATACTGAATCTTATGGCCCCGGAGGGTCGCTATCTCCACAAAGGTTTCAACTACGTTATGCCCGCCTCTGACCCAGTATATAGCATCGTGCTCCTTTCCCGGAGAAGAGATGAGAACCATGGGTATCTTAAGCTTGGGCAGATACTTCATGAGCCTCTTCCTCTGAGCATCGGCGCCGTTGGCTACCAGGTCGTGCTGCTGGCCGAGGTAGTTATCAGTGCCCTCGAAAAGGTTGCCGCAATTAATAATGGCTTCAACCTTTCTTTGGTTGGCTATCTTGATGGTTTTTCTGATTAAATCCACCCGGTCGTTTTTATGGCCGATATGCCAGTCGGCAGTGGCCAGAAATCTGATCTTGGTGGTAAACAGCGAATCCAGGTCCAGAGGCACGGCCTTCCGCTTAATGTCCCTTGTAAGCTCGAAAGCCTGCCGGGCTTCATTCATCCATATCTTGTATCCCTTTTTCTGGAGAATCTTGATTTCGCTTTCGATGTGAGCAACGCTCTTTCGAATGAGGTTGGAAAGTTCTCCACGGCGTGCCGGACTTTCTTCCAGGCGCATTATTATCTTCTTTTCTTCTTCACTGAGATCCTCCAGCAGGTCTACGTCCTTCTGGTAATCGTTGTCCTTGAAGTAGGCGGTAAGGTCGTAGAAGGCGTAGGTGAATCCGCTGAAAGCGCCGGTCTTTTTGTCGAAATTGGCGACCATGACCAGGCATCCCAGAACCGGCATAGCCCCTCTCCTCCGGCTTACCGTTTGAGAGGCGGTAATGCGGCGCAGGGAAGGAATGGCCACGCCATCGTAATCGTTAAACCTTTCATCGCTGATGGGAAGCTGCCTCGGCAAAAGAATGCCGGTATGCAGCCCTCCGGCGACAACGGCCCGGAAAGGCTCGGAATGCTCGTACATGTAATACACTGCTTCCTGGAAATTTTCGATGATACCCTGGAGCGGATAGGACTTGGTATAGGCCTGAACGCCCCCGGCGGCCACTACGGCCACCTTGGCGTCTTTGTGCCCGATAGGAATAACCGCTCTTTCATCTCCGAGATACCTGATATCGGTTCTCGGCTTTTTGCAAATAAGGGATTCAATGTTTTCGGCGTCCTTTCCCTTCTTGAAGCTCATTTCCCTCCGGCCGTTCAGAAGAAACGTATTGAAGGAGGCCTTGGGGAAGACAGTTCTGACATATTCAGCCTGGGCTGCGGGGGTGTGGAGAAAGTATTCCCTCTCTCTCCCCTTGGTCGGCTTGCCGGCCACCAGATTGCCCAAGATAATATTGCAGAAAACGTTCCTCTGCTCTCCGATTTTCAAGCAGGTTGCTGCCAGGTCGATCTGCTGGGCTTTCAAGCCCAAAGCGAGATCGGACATGAAAAGAAACTCTATCTTATCTTTCTTGGTTATCGGCGGAAGCGACGGCTTAGGCGCCAAAAGAGGCTGCCTTTTCAATTTGAACTTTCTCTGATTGCCGACTTTCTTTTCGGTTATGAGGTAGCCCTTCTGCCTCAATTCGTCAATAAGGGGAAATATCTCTTCCTTGGGAAGATCTATTTCCGAATCGTTGGAAAGAACGGCGATGGAAGCTGAAGCTTTTTCCAGAATCTTAAGGATTCGGTTGGCTTTCGCTTCCCTCTCCTCGGCGGTCATTGAATGATTATTATTGGCCATTTGATATCACCTCCGTATCAAATTGGTAAAGTTCTTTTATTTAAGGCTAGATTATTTCAAAAATTAAGTCAACCTAAAATAAAAGTGGCGCATTAGCACCACTTTTTTTAATCTTCTTACAGTCTTTTTAAGATAGCTTGGGCAACTACCATTCCCGAAACGGACGATTGCAGTAACCCTCTGGTTATTCCCGAACCGTCCCCTCCGACGAAGAAGTTTTCCACTGCTTCCAGTTCGTTGGATGTTTTCACCCTGCTGGAGTAAAACTTTACTTCGTTGCCGTAAAGCAAGGTGTCGTCTCCCGCGATTCCGGGAGCGATTTTGTCGATAGCCTGAAGCATTTCCAGGAGGTCGGTCAGGTGCCTGTAAGGGAGCGCCAGACTGATGTCTCCGGGGGTAGCTTCCTTGAGGGTCGGTTCAACCAGCCCTTTGGCTATTCTTTCGGGAGTAGATCTTCTGCCGGCCTTCAAGTCTCCCAAACGCTGAACGAGCACTTTTCCTCCCAGCATGTTAGCCAGCTGGGAAATAACGTCGGCGTACTTAAGCGGTTCCGTGAAAGGCTCTGTGAAATTCATACTGACAAGCACGGCGAAGTTAATGTTATCGGACAGCCTCTTCTCGTAAAGGCTGTGGCCGTTAACTGTTGTCAATAAATCGCTGTATCTTTCAATCAGCACTGCCCCATAAGGGCAAACGCAGAAAGTCCTGACCTTGTCTTCGAAAGGCCGGGGATGGTAAAACTCTATCTTCGGATCGTAGAGGTATTTTGTGATATGGCCGAAAACATCGGCGGGAACTTCCGCCCTGATGCCAATATCGACGCCCGTGCCTCTTGGCAGAATTTCCAATCCTGCACTGCTCTTTTGAAAAGACAGCCATTCTGCTCCCCCTCTTCCGGGGGCCGCAACAACATAATCCGCTTTTTCGTTTCCGGAAACTCCGGCTATCTGAATTAAAAATTTATTTCCTTCCTTCTGAATTGAATCGACCGGGGAATCGGTGCGAATCAGCACGCCCCTCTTTCGCAGCTCTTCAATCATCTCTGCAATAATATGGGGGGAAAGATCCGAACCGAAATGGCGAACTCTTGTGGGAATAATCCTCAATCCTGCCCTGAAGCCGTTGTCGACGATATCTTTAATCTTTTCATCGTCGTTCTCGTAAGCTTCGGCTCTGCCGCCAAACCGGCTGTAAATAGAGCTGGTAATCTCTACCAATTCGAGATACCTCTCTTCGCCGATAAGGCCGGGCAGCTGGCCGCCGACATTCAGGGATTTTGGGTAATGAGGGTCTGGCATAGTAAGCTTGCCGTCTGAGAAAGCCCCCGATCCTCCCAAACCGGAAGTCAGGTCGTCCCTAGTCCTTTTGCAAAGATCCGGGCCTTTTTCGTACATTCTAATTTCCGCGTCCGAATGCTCTGAAAGCTCCAAAGCCGCGAACAAACCGGCTGGGCCTGTGCCCACTATAACTACCTTCTTTGACATTTTTCTCCTCCTTATTTTAAAGAACGCTCCTTTTCAGCTA
>Ga0265294_10001412_pt1 | contig 32353 bp, 26 predicted proteins | sample MunlanPumphouse3_FD_192504 | JGI IMG/M metagenome (GOLD analysis project Ga0265294, IMG submission 192504) | Groundwater microbial communities from a municipal landfill in Southern Ontario, Canada - Pumphouse #3 | ecosystem: Environmental > Aquatic > Deep subsurface > Groundwater | place...
ACCTTGACCCAACCTTGACCCAACCTTGACCCAACCTTGACCCAACCTTGACCCAACCTTGACCCAAGAAAGTTTACATAATATAGTTTTTTTAATTCATTTCTCACTAATAACTATTTGCGGGTCAGTTTTCTAATCTCTACTTTCTTCTTCCTATCTTCTGTTTCCTGCGCACGGATTATTCTGACTTCCCGCTTCAGGCTTTTTAACTTTTTTCTTGTGTTTCTGACTATAATGACTTAGCTTATTATTAGCATATGCCAATAAAGGAGACAAATGCCACGACCAAATAAAGTAAGACGGATATACGGGGATTTCGAAGCGGAGTATTTTAAACCGCGTGGTCGGGCAATGAATGAATTAGAAGAAATTCGTTTGGAGGCAGACGAGCTAGAAGCCCTCCGCTTAGCTGATCTCGAAGATCAATACCAAAATGATGCTGCTGAACTGATGGGTGTATCACGACAAACTTTTGGAAATATTGTAAAGCGCGCACGGCATAAAGTCGCCGATGCTTTGATAAATGGGAAGGCTATAAAAATACTTTCCTTGGGAATGGAGAGAAAGCGCTGCCATGGTTGCGGACGCAGGTGGGCAGAAACCTCACACGCGCCTCGAGGTGGACATTGTCCGGCCTGCGAAAGTCCTGCGGTCGTGACTGAGACAGCGCTCTCCGAAAAAAACGAAAGGCCCTAGACTTACCTGTCCTTCCGTCCTGTGCACCAAAGCTCCGCAGGAGCCAAGGTGTGTAAGCTTTAGCAAAACTGCAAGCTAGCAGAGCGTAGGAAGACCAACCCGTCTTAGAGGCAGGTCTAGGCCGGCCGAAAGCAGAGAAAATTTAAATTGATGTAATCGTGAGTTTAAGAGCGAAGAGTAAAAAGGGCACAAAATATGTGTCCAACAACAATAGATGTTTGAGGAGCGACAATTATCGTTCCTAAAGAAAGGAGAATACTATGCCAGGTTTAGATGGAAAAGGCCCCATGGGTCAAGGATCAAAAACCGGACGAGGATTGGGAAATTGCAATCCTGTCAACGATACCCCCAATAATGAAAATAACGAACAGACTCCTGTCGGCGGCGGTTTTTTTGGCCGCGGTATGGGAAGAGGTCTTGGTATGAACCGTGGTTTTGGTCGTGGTTTAGGAAGAGGCTTTGGAGGTCGTGGTTTCAGACGGAACCGGACCGGATTTAATAATAATGATAATACGAAAGGTTAATAAATGATTCTAGCATTTCCTGCCAGTGGTACCGACCTCAATGCCGATATTGATCAGCGTTTTGGACGATGCCCTTATTTTGTTTCCTATGATACTGAGACTAAAAATGTAGCAAGTGTTTCTAATGCACAAAATTATCAGGCCGCTCAAGGCGCCGGTATCCAATCTGCCACGCATGTGGTAAATATGAAAGCCGATGTCTGCATTACCACTCATTGTGGCCCCAAAGCATTTCAGGTATTTGAAGTTGCCGGTGTTAAGGTGGTTATTGGTGTTAGTGGTAAGATATCTGACGCGATTGAACGCTTTGAAAAAGGCGAATTAAAATATGCCGCTTCACCCAATGTTGAAGGACACTGGATTTAATGAAGATCACTATTGCCAGTGGTAAAGGTGGCACAGGAAAAACAACGCTTGCCTTAAGTTTGGCTTCGTATTTTTCTACAGAAAAAAAAATATCTACTCATTTGGTGGATTGTGATGTCGATGCCTCCAATGCCCACTTATTTATGAAAAAAACTGCAGATAAAAGCAGAGATGCCTTTGTTAAAAAAGCAGTATTACAAGAAGAGCTTTGCGATGGCTGCCGTGTTTGTGCTGATGTATGCTATTATAATGCCATTACTGTTCTCTTGAATAAAGCGATGATCTTTGACGAGCTTTGCCATTCTTGCGGAGCTTGTGTTTATGCTTGTCCACAAAAAGCTATTCTCTTTAAAGATAAAGCCATTGGAAAATTTCATTTTATCGATAAAGATCAGGATTTTAAACTTACTTGGGGAGAGCTGAATATTGGAGAGGTACAAGCGCCTGATCTTATTGCTCAATTAAAAGAGATGCCACGCAAAGAAGAGATGATCATTTATGATGCTTCGCCGGGAGCCGGTTGTCCTGTGCGCGAAACCATGCTAGGTTCTGATCTTGTTGTACTGGTCACCGAGCCTACTCCCTTTGGCTTGAACGACCTTAAAATGGCGGCAGCCCTTGCTGTGCAAATGCAAATACCTACAGCAATTATAGTTAATCGCTCTCGCGGAGAAAAAGATGTGATCTCTAATTTTGCTCAAGAAAGCGGACTTCCTATCATTGGCAGAATACCTTTTGATAAACGTTATGCTCGCTCTTGTTCCGAAGGAAAGATCCTTATGAATGAGCATGAAGAGCTTGGAGATAAGTTGGCCAAAATCGCCGACAGGATTCTTGCCGGTATTCCAAAAACGGAGACACTTCCAGCTTTAAAAGTGACGCAATTTGAAGAACATGCACTTTACAGATCTCAAGGAAAAGCAAAAGATCACGCTACTCAAGAATTTGTGATCATGAGCGGAAAAGGTGGAACAGGTAAAACGACCTTATCATCTTCTCTGGCTGAATTGACTTCGGAGTCATTATTTTTTGATGCCGACGTAGATGCCTCCAATCTGCCGATACTACTTAAGGGTAGTCGTAGCTCAGAAAAAAGATTTATTGGCGGCCAGAAGGCTGTAATCGACGATAACAACTGCATACATTGCGATCTCTGCCGGCAGAATTGTCATTTCAATGCAATCACGGAAGATCACCGGATCATAGATGCCGCCTGCGAGGGGTGTGGCTTTTGTGAAATACTCTGTCCCGAAAATGCCATTAGCATGGAAGATGCTGAAACCGGTTATGTTTTTCTATCGGAAAGTCCACGGGGACCTGTATCACATGCTTACTTGCATATTGGAGAAGAAAATTCCGGGAAACTGGTTTCACAGGTAAGAGATCAGGCATATAGTGTATCGCATGATCGTAAATTGAAGCAGATCCTGGGTGACGGACCTCCGGGAACCGGGTGTCCTGTTATAGCGGCAACTACCGGAGCAGATTTGGCAATTATTGTCACAGAGCCGGGCATGTCTGCAATCCACGATATGAAACGCGCAGTAAGTTTGACTAAACATTTTCAGTTAAGATCAGTTCTTGTGATTAATAAAGCGGATATGAATTCAGAGCAAAAAGCATTGATCTATGATTTTTGCTCAAAGGAAAATATTCCTGTAATAGGTGAAATTCCCTTTGATGAAAAAGTAGAGCAAGCTTTGAGAAAAGAAATTTCTGTTATAAATTATCCTGATAGTCCGGCTGCTGAGGCAATTAGCAGTATTTACGAGACGTTAAAAAACGAATATAAATTTAAATAGGAGAAAAAATGATCATTGCAATCCCAATGGTACAAGATCAATTATCACTACACTTTGGACATTGTGAAAAATTTCGATTGTTCACAGTTGATGAAGGCAAAAATATTGTATCTTTCGAAGATAAAACCCCACCACCACATGAACCCGGTGTTCTACCAAAATGGTTATCCGATGAAAAAGCATCTGTGATCATTACCGGTGGTATGGGCATGCACGCACAACGCTTATTCGAGCAGTATGGTATTCAGGTACAGATAGGTGCAAAGCCCGGTAAGCCTGAAGATGTAGCAAAAGCATGGTTGGCTGGAAACTTAGATATTGGTGCTAATCCCTGCGACCATTAAAAATTTTTTAAAAATAATTCACTGAAATACAAAACACCCGATCTTAGATCGGGTGTTTTGCTTGTATCCCGTAGGGGAATCGAACCCCTGTTGCAGGAATGAAAATCCTGAGTCCTAACCGCTGAACGAACGGGACACTTATCAAGCCCGAAATTATAAAAGCTTTTGCTCTCAGAGGCAAGTAAAATCTTTAAATTTTTACTCTTTTTTAAGAAAAAATGGAGGTTTTTCATGAAAAAAGTGATTTTGTTGATTCTTGCGAGCATTATTTTTCTTTTTGCACAAAATTTAAACCAAAAATAATTGTAAAAAAATCATAAAAAGATATTAAATGTCTGTTATCTCCAGAATATTTTGCCCGTGAATTGCTCGAGATGGTATTTTAAAATCCGGAAAATTTTCAACTCAGAAATTTAATAAAACGGTTTAAAGTTTATAAGTAGTATGTGCATAATAAAATGAATATTAGTCAGGAAACACGCATTCTTGTTATTAATGGTAATACTTTAAGAACAGCTCATGAATATATTCTACATCCATATTCTTCATCTGTGAACGATCACTATAAAAAGATGAGATCCAAGTTATTAAATAGCCCGGTCTTGAAGCACTGAAAAATAGCATGGATAAAGATGCTATGGAAAACATCCTTATCATGCTAAAAAAACATAGTGGTATCAAGAGCTAAGTTAAGGTTGTTCCATATAACTAGGTGTAAAATATCTTTCAGGCACATCGGGATTATGAAGTACCTTGTCCATAGTCATATCTGAAGAACGGCCGCTTTGAAGATTCTCGATCGTCATTTCTATGACAACAAAACTGAGCCTTTTTTTATCCATTAGATCGTATTGCTTAATGTATAATACTTTTTCAAGTTCATTGTCGAAATCATAGTATTCAGATTTGATCATCATATTATCTTTTTTATTGATCCATGTGATTTTACGTATATATCCGTATTCGTCTTCTTTTTCTTCAGAGATAGGACGTATTTCAATTTTCCAGCAAGCTTCTGAGTTTATCTTTTCTTCGCCTAAAAGAGTATAGCTAAAATCATTTAAATTTGGGGCTGCCATATCGGCATTTGAAAATTCCGATCCCATAAATGATTTACTTTTTTCGCTTGATACAATACGCCGAGTTTGACGACTTGCGGGAATATAGATCCACATATCATCATCTTCAAATTCATTATCGACGATCAACATGCTCATACCTTTTACATCCGCAGGTTCAACAAAGCGGATCAATCGTTTTTCTACTTCATTGGGATAAGATCTTGAAACCATAGCAGTTTTACGGGTACGGGTGCGACCTTTTGCATCGCGAATAACGAGAGTTGAGATTGCCTCCATGCCATCAATTTTTGTTCTTTGTCTGGCGGTTTTCATAAGACTCAAGGCATCTTGCGCATAGAGTGAAAATGCGCTTAAAATGAGTGTTAATAGAATAATTATTTTTTTCATAAAAGCTCCTTTGGTTCTAAAAAACGGGGTTTAAAAACAATACACATTGCAGGAATAAGGATTAAGGCGGCAACAAGACAAACAACGATTGAGATCACAACCAGAAACCCAAAATACTGAATTGGAATAAAAGATGAGAATACAAGTGCTGCAAAACCCATCATGACCGAAAAGGCATTGAAAATTATTCCTTTCCCTGAGCCTACAAGTGCTTTTCTAATACTTTCTTTGGCATCATGATTTTCTTTGTATTCATCGCGGTAACGCCAGAGGAAGTGAATGGTATAATCTACACCGACACCTATCATCACCGAGGACAGGAGGGCGGTTGCAGCATCTAAACGGATACCGGCATAGCCCATGAGTCCAAATAGGATGGCCTCGGCAAGCAGAAGTGGCAATACGGCAAATATTCCAGCAGGAATGGAGCGAAATACTAGCATTAGAATGATCATGATAGAAATAATAGCAAATATCAGCGATTTGATCTGACCATTCACGATGGCAAGATTCATATCCGATGTAATTAATGCTTGCCCACCCAGCATTGTGACCTCATGATCATTTCTTGTCATCTCTTCGATCTGGCTGACTACACTTTTAATGATATATCCATCAGCTTTGTTAATGCGAACGATTATTTGTGCTTTTTCATTAGTGAAATCAATCATCTGCTCAAAATCATCGGGATCCCCACTCATGTAATACAGCTCAAGATATTGTGCAATAGCATCTCTAGAAGGTGGAATACGGTCATAAAGTGGATCTTCGGGAGGATATAAGCCTTTTGAGATCTCCTTTAATGCAGTAACAATTGATGTAATTTGTCCCACGTTCTCGTTTTTTAAAAGCTCCATTTCATAGCTTTCCATTCTTGCCAATAGCTCTGGATCTTTTATGTCACCTTCGAACATGATGGAAAGAATTTGGGATCCACCAAAATTATCGTTTATAAGTTTACTACTGCGTTGTATGTTGTGATCTTTTTTAAAGAAATTTACCATATTTCCATCTATCTTTAGATTGAATATTCCTAAAGAAAGAATGAGTGATAAGAGTATGAAAAGAAAAACGATCTTTTTAGGGTGCTTAACGATGACATTACTCAATCGTGGTAAAAAATGATCTAGTAATCTTTTTTTCTTTAATTTATTTGAAGGGCTTTTCTTCTTAGACTTCTTGGGGAGATAAGTTAAAACAGCAGGAACAAATAATAAGCTGAGCAAAATTGCCCAAAAAATTCCTATTGAAGTCAAAACACCTAATTGGCGGGCATGAACAATAATATGTACCAATAATCCCAATATTCCCACAATAGTTGTTAAACCAGTGGCCAGAATAGGATATTTAAGCTTTTTAATTGCCCCGATGGTTAATTCTTTCTTAGTCCAGGTCGGGTTAATGGCAAGCAATTCATTATATCTGGAAATGATATGTATGCTGTAATTATTTGCCACCGCGATGAGAATAACGGGCATTAATATGCTGACAATTGTTATTTTCCAGCCAAGAATCGGCATCAGGGCAAAAGATACAATAATTGACATGACTACCACTCCAAGAGGTAATAAGATTCCCCGGAGTTGTTTAAAGGATATAAATAACATGAATATCATCAGCAATAAGCCAATAGGTAAAAGATACATCACATCTTTAGTGATATCGTTCATAATTGTAGCGTTTACAACAGGTAATCCACCTATAAAGACTGTTTCCTCACCGGGAATATCATCTAAGATGTTTTGGATATGCTCGAGCAACTCAATTTCATCAAAGTCCTTTTGGGGAGTTAAAAGAATAGCCGCTTTGGTGAAATCATCAGAAATAGCCGTTCCGTTGATCAGTGTGTTATTTTTTAGATCTTTGCGTAAGGCCTCAGTACTTTCTTTAGATCTGGGCATACGACCAATTGCCGGATTTACGATCATTGCCCCATCTTCATAGTGAATATTCTTAAGTGTAAACAATGATATTACACGCTCAATACCTGATTGACGCTGAAATGCGTGTGTAAGTTCTTTTACTCGTTTTAAAGTTTTGGGTTCAAGAATATCGGGTGTTTCTAAAATAACAATTACAAGATTGTTGCTTCCAAATGTGGAATCAATATAATTCGTTTGAACTCGCGAAGGCATATCGGCCGGCATCAAATTATTTAGATTTGGTTCGATCTCAAGTTGTGTCAGGCTGAAAGTCAGCAGCAGGGTAATAAGAGAAAAGACTATAATGATGGGTAGGCGGAATTTAACAATAAATTTTTCAAATGTCATGGTATCCTCGATTAAAATGAAAGTTTAAGTTCGCAGTAGTAGCCGTTATAAAGTGGTTTTAATAATTCAAAGAGTGAATTATCCTCACCTCCATATCTTTGAGCCCCAAGTTTAATATCAACAGCATCGGCGATATGGTAGGTTAAATGTGCCGATAAAAGATAATCTTTTGTAGATATATTATAAGCTATTGGAAACTCTATGCTTAAAGTTTCGTGGAAGAGGTCCAGAGCCGTACGGACAAGGATTTGATGACCAAAATGATCTGTTTGTCGGTAAAATAATTGGTTATAGGTATTTAGTAAATGTTCTACCATCAGCATGGGGTTTACAGGTGGAGATAGCTCGGCATATTGTGGAACAATACTAAGATTGTACTCGCAAAGAACACTCAAAGGCCCTGACGTTTTATCTAATCCAAGAGTCAGTTGAACCTCTGGTTTTGGAGTATAGTAGTCACTGGAGCTTTCATCTGGATGCATATAAGTACCTTCAAAGCGGTAAGCCCAAGAATTGAGGTTAAAAGCAGCGTCAAAACCGTATACTTTCTGTCTCCAGGGTTCTTGAAAGATACTAATATTCATACCTGTCACAGGATCAAGTTCAATGCTGGAAGCAAAAGCGGGTTGAAGTTCATAGGCATTAAGATAAGAAAAAGAAACATCATAATGAGAGGTTCTCATATCAAACTTAAGAGCAAGTCCGCTATCTCTTAGGTAGGGTGTTGTTGGCTTCAATCCTTCGTAAGTCACCATAGCAGGAAATTCGAACAATGAAACAGGAAAGATGTCCGGATTATAAAAAGGAATCAGAATAGTCTGAACTCTTATAAGAGAGCTTAGGTTAACGGAACTATTGAATAAAAAACTTCCAAGTCGCATATCATTTGGGTCTGTGTACCAATAACGAAGGTCTTGAGGCGTTATATTATCTGTAGGTTTGTACATGTCAGTTCGTCCCCAAGGGAGGATTTGTTTTCCCAGACGGAAATTAAAGATACCCGGAGATATGTCAACATAAGCTTCTCTTAAGATGATCTGAGTTTCGTCTTCCATTGGATTAGTGCGATGTAAAAACTTTATATCTGCAAAAGCATAAGCAAATGCATCCTTTTCAACCTTGATCTTCAGTGATGTTTCTGCATTCATATTACTAAAGATCAAAGAATCATCTTCTTCTTTAAGGGACATGAATGTTTTCATATTTCCGCTGAGATCGTAATTGAGAGCAGCTGTTTGAGTTGCGCTTTCAAAGAGTCCTTGAGAGAAGGCGAAGCCAAACAAAAATAGTAATAAAAGTCGTTTCATAATATTTGCCTTATTGTATCATTAAACTAACAATACGACATTATTTTAAGTTTATCGTCCTTTTAAAGCGGTTTGAACCTTAAAAAAGATAATTTTGTTTATTTTGATTTAGCGCAGGCAGCTAGTATGTATGAGCCTTAATGAGGCTTTAACTGTTTTACAAAAAATATTCAGGAATTCCTGAATTCAGAAGGTGTCTGACCTGTAAATTTTTTAAAAAGAGTATTGAAAGAAGATTTTGAGTTAAAGCCGGCATCGTAGGCAATTGCTAAAATGGTAAGGTTATCGTATTTAGGGTTTTTTAGTCGTTTCTTCACATCTTCAATACGATATTCATTAATAAAGGTATAAAAGTTCTTTTCCATTTTTTCGTTTAACACCTGGGTAATATAATGTCGCTGCGTATTTAATTTTTGGGCAACATCGAGAATGCTTAATTCAGGTTCTTTGTAAAGCTCTTGATCGCGCATCAGAGCAATAAGATCTTTTTGTATCTTTGCTGCGGTTGCCGGTTGTAGTTTCGATTTTTGATATTTAGTGCTTTCCGTTTGAATTTTCTCGGGATAGATCCTTTCTTGCTGATAGCCAAAAATTGAAAAAGCATAAGAATAGAAAACAAGAATAATATTACCCACCAGTACCGGATCAAAGTTGAAGTTTTGTACAAAGACTCGTGTAAAACCAATAACAAAAAGACCAAAATAAAGGACGAAAAAAGAGATGGAAACAAAAAGAGCCCAACCCAGAGTGATCTTTTGGGAAGTATAAGAAAAAAGATCGCGGACCTTTTGCCTATGCTTTTCAAGCTTAATAAAAGTCAGGACTGAGTAAAAAACAAATGAAAGCATCAATAAAATTGCGTAAGCAAATCTCAGGCCTCGGTAAGGGTCGTCGTCCAGATATTTATCAAAGATCAGGATAGGTTGTTTACGATAAATAACAGCAAGAATAAAAAAGGCAATAATGGGCAATAACCAGGAGATATAATATGAACGAAGCTGGGGTTTTTCATCTATGAGCGTTCGAATATAGATATACATCAAAGGTCCATAAATAAAAGGTGTAATAGGGAAGGCTGTAATATTAAAAGTCGTATTTAACAGAGAAAAAAGCATTTGTATTGAAATGGCAAACAACCAAACAGCAAGAACTCTATCTGGTAAACGAGCATTTTTTTTCATCAAGGCCATAATACCCGCAAACAAAGATTGCGAAAAACCTATTGATAAAATAGCAATATTTAATTTCGTCAATTCGTCCATAAAACCTCTGGATTATTTTAAGGCATTTAATACGGAGTCTGCTTTGCTTGATTTCTGAGCAGGCATAGTAATCGGGACAACTTGCAAGCGGAGTTCTTGCCCATCTTTCATGATCTCTGCCAATGGATCATCTTTTACTCTCAAGAAGCGATAACCCAAGGTATAGGTTTTTAATCTTTCGTATTTTCGCGGATCATCCGGGTGCTCTTCATTATAGGTTTTGATCTCGAGATTTATCAACTCGAGAGGAGCATTATATTCCATTTTTTCAAGATTGCTTGCATTGATATTATCAATTACCTCAGTAAAGGACTGCTGAATAACTTCAGGATGAGTAGAATGGAGGAAGTAAACACTGCCGTCATCATCTTTCATTACCAAACCAAAATGTCCTATCCAACGATTTGATTGATAGCCTCGAACCACATTGACAATATCGCCTGTTTCAAGTTTATCAAGCATCATTGGCATTACTTCCATGGGAATATATTTCCAGACAATTGAATCAATTGGCATGTGATAAGGAACCTCTCTCCGTTTAAAAAAATTACCCTTGTTTACAAGAATAGTATCGAGCTTGGCATATTCCCCGGCAATTTCATCTGTAATATCATCGGCAAGCCAGCTGTTGTTTGGGCCCCAATCATATTCCGAAAAATGATTTCTTGTTATGTAGGAAATAACACCATCTTTATATCGAATGCGCTGTAGTATAGAAAAAAAACTTTGCCAGTCATGTCCCATGGCCATTGCAAGAATATGCTCAGTAAAGACAACGCAGTCAGATTCGCGCAGATCAAAGAGAGGCTGATCATCATAAATTTCGGCAGGATATTCACCTAGGAGATAAATATTGTATTTTTGCCCCAGACCTTTTCTTGCAAGATGTTTAATGCGTTCTTGTAATTCAGGGACAGTATATTGGAGATAGGGAAGATAAGTATCGATATCTTTTTCCGAGAACTCATAAAGAGGTTTAGCAAGAAGCTCTTGAAGATAAGTTTTTTCAATGCCAAGTGTATCGGCTGCTGCAATATCGGAAGCATCTAGCTCTGGAAGTCTTTTTGTGCATCCGGCAAGAATGACGAGTACTAAGACACTTAGAATAAGTGGTGTTTTTCTGGACATTATAACCTCGATAATTAATTGAGAATAAGGTACAAATTATTGAGTCTAAAGGCAAAGTTAAAAAACCTTTTACATGAGCTCTCATCTAAGAAATTATGGATAAAATCTCTTCTTTCTTTTATAAATATTTTGCTAATAATCCATTATATGTAGCGGTGTATGTATCGAAAATAGAAATTTTTTTTCACAAATCAGAGTATGTTAAGCTATGCCAAGCGTTCTAACAAGCTAATGTGAAAAATCATTGTTTTTGAGGATGCATTTATATAACATTCGGGCATGTTGTATAAAATTACAAATAAAACCAAAACAGGAATTTTTGTTTTATCAAAACATACTCATATCATTAAAGGCAGAATTGTTTTATGAATATTATAATAGTTGGCGGTGGTGAATTAGGTTCTATAGTTGCAGGTCAGTTGATTAGTGAAAATCACAGTGTAACTGTCATTGAAAAATTAGAGAAACAAGCAAAATATCTCAATGAAAGCATTGATGCACTCATCATTAATGGCGATGGGAATAATGTACGTTTTTTAAAGCAAGCCAATATAGAAAGGGCTGATCTCTTTTTAGCTTTAAGCAATAATGATAATGTAAATATCATTTCTTGTGGATTGGTAAAGAAACTAAGTAAGGCCACAACCATTGCAAAGGTTGAAAATTATTCACATTACTTTCCTTCATCTCCCAATTTTCCGGAAGATTTTGGTATAGATAAAACGGTTGCAACAAAGCAATTGTCTATCAATAAGTTGGTAGATCTTATTTCGGAACCAGATGCTATAGATCATATTAACTTTATTCATGAGAATGTAAAGATCATTGGGCTTGAGATCACTGAGCAGTTTTCTGAAACTAATGTGAAAATAAAGGATATTACCCAAGGAAACGCCATATGGGAAAATGTCCGGATCATTGCGATTAAAAAAAATAATGCAGTTTTGATCCCCGGTGGTAATGATGTACTGAGTGTAGGTGATAAAGTCTATATCATAGGTAAATCAGAAAATCTCAAAGAAGTGATAGAACGCTATTTTTCCTTACATGTTAAAATTAAATCAGTCATTATTATTGGTGGTAATCTTATTGGACAGGAATTTGCAAAAAGGATGGCCAATGAAGGTCGGACAGTCTGTATTATTGAAGAAGACGAGAAAATTTGTCAGCGTTTAACTGAAGAGCTTGATAATGTTCTTGTGATTAATGGTTCAGGGCTTAATCAGGCAGTTTTATCAGATCTGGATATGGAAAACGCATTTGTAGCTTGTGTTACCCAAAAAGATGAGCAAAACATTATTTCCGCTGTTATGGCCAAGAGGAATGGTGCATATAAGGCGGTATGCAATATTTCAAACATTGCTATTTCATCGATCATAAACCAGGTGAAAGATATAGATTCTGTATTTTCAACAGAATCACTGGCATTTGGCGAGATCATTAAATATTGCCGTAAGGGCGATATCCTTTCTGTTATACCTATTCCTTATATTGATGCAGAAACGATAAAGATCAAAATATCTAACAAGATAGCACTTCTTGATAAAGCTTTATGTAGCATAAAATTTCCTCCGGGCATGATAGTTGGAGCTATTTTACGCGATGATGAGGTCATTATCCCTCATGGAGACGATGAAATTAAAATGGATGATATCCTGATAGTTTTTGTACTACCGCAATCTAAAAAACAAGTCGAAAAATTATTCGCGTAATTGGGGTTTAAATGAATTGGAAAGCGATTTTAAAGATCCAAGGTATTATTCTAATTATTCTAGCAGTGTCAATGTGCTTCCCTTTATTGTTTTCCATGTATTATGCATCCGGAGATACTTTGGATCTGCTGTGGAGTATTGTTATAACTTTTGTGGTTGGACTTGTTTTAACATTTAGTTTTAATCCCACAAAACCTCTGCGGACAAGAGAAGGCTTTGTTATTGTTTCACTTGGATGGATATCAGCTACTCTTTTTGGAGCGCTTCCCTTTTTCTTGAATGGCGTTTTTGATGGAAATTTTGTCGATTGTATTTTCGAAACGATGTCCGGTTTTACAACGACCGGAGCGACAGTTATAACTAATATCGAAATTGTTCCTAAGGGTATTCTTTTCTGGAGAAGCTTAACTCATTGGTTGGGAGGCATGGGAATTATTCTCCTAGCTATCATTATTCTTCCTAGAATAGGCTTAACTTCTACCCAACTTTTCCGTGCTGAAGTACCGGGACCCACAAAAGATAAGATCAGTCCCAAAATTAAAAATACCGCCATGATCCTCTGGCTTATCTATATTGGTTTAACTGCTTTGGAAACTATCTTGCTTATGTTCGGGGGAATGGATTTTTATACTGCCCTTTGTCATAGTTTCGGAACAATGGCCACGGGTGGTTTTTCAACATTGAACAGCTCTATTGCCGGTTTTAATAGTCTTTATATTGAGATGGTTATTCTTGTTTTTATGTTTTTGGCAGGCACGAATTTTACACTGCACTTTTTCCTTATTCAGGGCCGCTTAAAAGAGTTTGTAAAAAATCGTGAATGGCGTTTTTATTTATCAATGGTTTTGATCGCAATTATTTTGATCACTCTGAGTATTTTAAGATCTGATCTTAATTATAATTTGGGGCAATCCTTGCGCTATGCCTCTTTTCAAGTAGTATCAATCATTACAACCACAGGCTATGTAACAGCAAATTTTGAATTATGGCCGACATTTACTCATATATTGCTAATTCTTTTGATGTTTGCAGGCGGCTGTGCGGGATCGACTGCCGGAGGCATGAAACAAACCCGAATTATGATCAGCTGGAGGTTTGTGGTACAAGAAATTCGAAAGATCACTTATCCCAAAGCAATTTTTTCTTTAAAGATCGGACAAGATCAGATAAGAGAACATGTTCTAAAGAATGTACTTGCATTCATTATTCTTTTTGTCGGACTTTTTGCTGCTATTGGTCTTTTTCTTGCATTTAGAGGCTACGATATTGTTACTTCCCTGTCAGCTTCAATAGCTACATTGAGTAATATCGGACCCGGTCTTGCCAGAGTAGGAGCCATTGAAAATTTTGCCTTCTTTGATAATATATCAAAGATCGTTCTGAGCTTTAGTATGTTATTGGGAAGGCTTGAACTATTTTCAGTTATAATTATGCTCCATTATTTTTTCACTCCGAAAAAAATCCATTGATATTCTGCTCATCTGTTTTTTAGAAAATAAAGTAAATCGGAAAATGCCATCGTAATGGATGGCGGCTAAGACGATATGCCTAAGTTGAGGCTAATAATAAAATTATTTTCTTTTTAAGCAATAAAGAATTATCTTTTAAACTTATTAAGAGGAAAAGCATGACAGATAAATCTCAACGTGTTCAATCATATATAAATAATCCCAAAAAAGCAGTCTGGAGCTTAACGCTTCCGATCTTGTTGGGTATGTTAGTCCAATATTTTTATAATTTAGCCGATACTTTTTTTGTCAGCCGTATTAGTAGCGACGCTATTGCCGCAATGCAGTTTAACGCACCTTTTGTTTTTTTTGCTATTTCTATTTGTTTTGGTCTGGGTATTGGTATTACCTCAATTATTTCGCGAGCTCTGGGTGCAAAGAATTATGATAGAGCAAATAATGCTGCCGAACATGCAATATTAATTGGCGTGGTATTAGGACTTTTGATATCTACTCTCAGTATTGTTTTTAGATATCAGATCTTTCATTTATTAGGTACTCCCGATCACATTATTGGTCTGGCCGTTAGTTATTTCGAGGTCATTGTTTTTGGTTTTGTCTTTAATATACTTGGCGTATTTTTCAGATCTATCATGTCGGGTGAGGGTGATGTAAGGACACCGGTTACGTTTTCTATCATTGGAACTCTCATTAATATTGTTTTAGATCCTATATTTATTTTTACTTTTAAATTAGGAATTGCAGGTGCTGCATGGGCAACCATTATTGCTCAGTTTACTGTTGCTGTACTTTATATTGTTTTTTTCTTTGTTAAAAGAAAAAGTCTTGTTCAGTTCAAATTTAAAGAATTTAAATTTTCCGGGGAGATTGTTACTACAACATTTAAAGTGGGCTTGCCTGCTTCTTTAGCTTTTGTCATCATGTCTTTTGGACAAATGATATATAATAGGATTGTTGTGTATTTTGGATCTGATGCTGTTGCCGCAGTTGGAATTGGCATGCGGATCGACCAACTGTTTTTCTTGCCTATTATGGGTTTAGCATCATCTCTTGTCACACTGATAGGGATGCTTTACGGAGCTAAAAAATGTCACCTCATTAAATCAACTTGGCTTTATGTTATAAAGTGGGGACAGATCATAGCTTTTACTTTTGGGCTCTTATTCTTTTTTATTTCCCCATTTTTTATGAAAATTTTCACCAAGGATCCTTTGATCATTCAGATAGGTGTTAGATATATCCGTTATATGGTTTTTGCTTATCCTTTCATTGTTGTGGGAATGGTCTCCGGCCGTGTTTTTCAGGGATTGGGGAGAGGCTTGCCGGGATTATTATTAACGACTTTTAGGATTATTATTATTATTATACCATTGGCAATGTTATTTACTCGTGTATTGGACTTGGGTGTTGAAGGAGTTTTCCTAGCTCAGGTTTTATCATCTTTCTTGTCGGCAATTATTGGTTTTACATGGTTGTCTTCAGCGATTAATAAAATTGAAAAGAGATTTATAACAACAGAGGTGTAGAATGGAAAGAGAAGATCTATCGTATCCTTTAGAAATCTCGGTAAGAGAGGCCTTAAAAGAAATTGCAAAGGGTATTCCGGCCTTGTTAAAATTGTTTTATCGTTTATTGCGTGATCCACGTACTCCGCGAGAAGTCAAATGGTGGATAGGAGGGACAGCTTTATATCTGGTTTTACCAATAAACCTACGCTTTAAAAACATAAAACGTTTTCCCTTTCGGCTTGTTAATTATATTGATGATGTTATACTAATAGCTACAATGATACAGCGGATCTTTCGAGATACACCGGAAGATCTTCTTCGTGAACATTGGGAACATAGTCTATCGTTGATCGATTGGAAGAATATGCTTTATAAATTAAAAATCGATATGAAAAACTTGATCTAAGAGGAATGTATGTCAGAACGTCTGTCAGGTGTATTAATGCATGTTTCTTCTTTTCCTAATAAATGGGGAAGAGGCGATTTTGGACCCGAAGCTTATAAATTTGTTGATTGGTTGGACAAAACCAAACAATCTTTATGGCAAATATTGCCCTTAGTTTATCCGGATGAAACAGGTTCCCCTTATACCTCTTTATCTGCGAATGCTATATTTTCCGGCTTTGTTTCTCCCGAAAAACTTTATGAGCAGGAATACCTTCGTCATGAAGATTGGCAATATCTTATGAAAAGCGCCAGAGATGTGAAAAAAGAATCACTTTACTTGGCTTTTAATAACTGGAAGAATAAAAAAGATAAAAAGGATTTTGATGATTTTTGCAAGAATCATGCTTATTGGTTAGAAGATGCAGCATTATTTATGACCCTTCACGATTTTTTCAAGAATACCTGGTATGATTTTCCCCTTGCTTTGCGCGATAGATATGTAGATTCTTTAGAAAAATGGCAACAAGAGCATGTTGATGAAGTTCTTCAGTTTAAATTTGAGCAGTTCATTCTTTATTCTCAGTGGTCTGAATTGAAGACTTACGCCAATGATAAGGGAATACGTATTATTGGCGATATCCCGATTTTTATTTCCGGGGATTCTTCAGATGTTTGGGCGCATCGTGATCTGTTTAAGTTAGATGAAAAGGGATATCCGCTTGTTTGGACCGGTGTACCGCCGGATGCCTTTACAACTACAGGACAACTTTGGGCGCAACCTCACTACAATTGGGCTAAGATGAAAGAAAACAATTATGAGTGGTGGTACCAGCGTATGTTAGTGGGCACTGTTCATGCTGATATTATTCGTGTTGATCACTTTCGCGGTTTTTGTGCCGCTTATGAAGTCGAATACGGTGCAGAAACTGCCGAGCAGGGCCGTTGGGTGGACGGTCCGCGTGCAGATATTTTTCGTATTTTACATAACAGGATAGACGGATTGAATATCATTGCAGAAGATCTGGGAATAATTACTCCGGATGTCACAGCTTTGAGGCATGAATTCAAATATCCGGGAATGAAAATTTTGCAATTCGCTTTCAATAGTGGTGACGAAAACCCATTCTTGCCTAATAATTTTGACCCAAATGATAAATTTGTTGTTTATACCGGAACGCATGATAACAATACTGCAAAAGGATGGTTTGAAAAAGCTACTGATCACGAAAAACACCTTTTATCGAACTACTGTCAATGTGATGCCGATACTGTTGCATGGGCGCTGATAGATATGTCCTTGCGCTCTAATGCCGCATGGGCAGTAACACCTTTGCAGGATATTTTGGGACTTGACGGATCGGCCAGAATGAATTTACCGGGCACCAGAGTCGGTAATTGGGCTTGGCAACTGGATGAATTTGATCCCAGTGAAGAACTCACTGAGACATTTAAAGAGCTGACGCTTAAAAGTGATCGTGCAAAATAGAGATGAAAAAAGAGTCCTGTAAAATATCTGATATTAGATCTCAACGATTATCTTACCCTTTTTATTTTATTTCCGATGCACACCTTTCAACTGTTTCTGATAAGGAGCAGAATGAGCGCCTTGGAGCCATTCTTGCTTTACTTGAAGAAGTCAGAACAAGCAAGGGTACTCTTTTTATTTTGGGTGATTTCTTTGATTTTTGGTTTAGCAAAGGCAAATATATTCCACCCAATCTCGAAGCTGTTATCGATTTACTTTCCAGACTAGTTGATGAAGGAAATGAGATTCACTATATTGCCGGGAATCACGATTATTGGGTCAATGGATTTATAAAAGACAAGATAGGTTTTAAATTTTATCCTCAAGCCCTCAGTTTTTCATTTGATAATAAAAGATTTTTCCTACATCATGGAGACAGTATAAGTTATCAGGGTAAAATATATCCTTTGGCAAGAAAGGTTATGCGCTCTTTTTGGGCTATAGGTCTTTTGAAATTACTACCCATAAGATTTACCTATTATTTAGGTGAAAAAGTCTCTCGTTATAATCGCAAACATGATGGTATTTTAGCAGCCAGCGAAGAAGATATTTTGAGCATGAAAAATTATTTATGGGAAAAAACAAAGCAGGGCTTTGATATAGCACTAGCGGGTCATGTCCATTTACCCTTAAAAGAAAGCAAAGGAAACAAAGAGATAGCTATCTTAGGTGATTGGATACATCACAGGACTTATGGCTATATGGATGAGAAGGGTTTTAAGTTGCTGGGAATGGACATTTAAATTAATAGACAGGGAAACAGCTGATATGCCTTTGGAAGTAAAAAAGTAAAAAGTAAAAAGTAGAAAGTGGAAAATCCTCAGTTTAAGCGTAGAAAGAGACAAAACACTAGCAGGAGCGAGAAACCGGAAGCGAGAATTCAGAATAATTAGGAAGTCAGAGCTTGGGGTTTAAAAGACGGCTTTCAACTGATATTTGAAGAAAGATCACTTAGGCTAAGAGGCTACTTAATTAGTTTGACTCAATCTCTGGAAAATAGTTTGAGCCAAACTCAGAAATAAAGTTTGAGCCAAACTCAGAAATAAAGTTTGAGCCAAACTGTTTGTTATTATCCTTTGCCCAATAACAAAATAATTGATATTATTATCTATGCATTCCTATTCTAAAATATATGGGATCCTTTTCGTTTTTTTAGTGCTGAACTTTTCGGCTTATGCTGCCGATACAACATCAGTTTATGCTATTCAATTAAATCATTATTATCAATTCGGCGCTAATAATATTTTCTCTCAGGATTTTGGCAAATTCCACGTTTATAATAAAATTGCTAATGCATCATCCATCTATCATGAAGGCTCTAAGCTTAAAACACAAAGTGATTTTTATTTGGATGCCCTCTATAAGTTAAAACCAAATTTTGACTTGGGACTTTCCGGGCAGATCTTTGTTTTTCGTGATGGTCAAACATCTCACGCCTACGATTACGATCAAAGTCGTCTTGGCTTAAAATCAAATATCTGGAATAACAAAGACTATAAACTAACGCTGCAAAGTGGTTATGCCGGCGAAACGCGTTTAGGTATAAAAGATATGGGGACTTATGTCGGTTTATCTTTAAACAGACCTCAAGCAGCTTTGCTGGTTTACCCTGATCTGGATTGGGATTATTCTCAAATGGGAAATAGGAAAAACTACACCTTTGATAATCGCATTTCATTTAATCTTAAGAAAGATTCTCCGGTAAAAAATACTTTTTCAGCTGGGCTTAAGGCCTATAATCGCGAATATTATGTGTCTCGCGATGCCGATACTGAAGAGCGATTGAATATTACAACTTATTTGAATAATCATCTTTATTATCCCCTAGCTAGGAATTTTGCCCTTGATTATAAAGTTAATTTTAATTCTTCTAACGATGGCTTAAGCTTTTCTTATTATGATCAAAAAGAGACACGAACACGCCAATTCTTGGGATTGCAAAATGATTTGAGATTAAAAGCAAAACTTGGACAATTTCGTGGCACTTTTGCTTGGATAAATGATTATAAACAAAGCAGAAGTATTGCAACAAATAATAATATTTCTTTGCCATCGGATTATCTTTTTAACAAGAATAAGATTCTTGCCCAAATGGTCTGGAAGCTTTCTGACAATGATAGCCTTCGTTTTAATTACTTGGGTTCATTATTGTATTACGATACACCCGATACAAATAATTATGACGACCGCGACGAATTAAGTTACTCGTTTTCGCCTACATGGATACATCGTATTAATGAGCATACTACTATGTCGCTAAGTAGTAATATGTTTTTGCATCACTATGTTTATCTTTTTCATCAGCGCTCTGCACAAAACCATTGGAACCGTGTGTTTTCTATAAGGTCGGAAATTAAAACGCTAATTCCCGCTAAGTTAAGCTGGACTTCTAAACAGGAGTTGTATGCAAATTATTTTGTCTATGATCACGAAGATTCGGCATTTATCCATGTGAGGTCGATGGTTTTTCGCGGTTTGAAATTACAGCAAAACATAAAATATTATTTTTCCGCGAACTACTTTGTTAGAGCCTATATGTTTTTGCGGGTTGAAGATAATGGGCTTCTTGATTGGGATGAATTCATACAAGAAATTACCGATAGCAAGTACACAATTAAAGTCGAGATCTTGCCGGGTTATCACAAAAAAAGAAACCATATTATGTTTGGCCCTGTATTCTCTTATCGTCGGGATTTTAGATACAGCGATATTAGCAGTCGTGAAGAATTTTATCACTCCCTGCGACTGGGTGGCTTGATCTCTTTGCAATTATCTAACTATTTTACATTTAATTACAGACTTGAACAGATTAATCAGAGTACTATGGATAGGGTGTATAATCAGTCGGGTAGCTTGAGATTTAACTACATTTTTTAAACAATGAATAATGCTAAGTTGTGGTAAATTGTGTAAAGAGCGAACAGGAGATTTGCTCTTTTTTTAAGAAATATTGTAATTGGTGGTATCTTTTATTAATGCTATAGATATCTGGTTTTCAAATATATTGTTGTGGAGATTCATATGGGGATTTTGAACAAGTCTCCTGAAGAGTTTTTTCAGAATGAGGGGATTTGAGCTGTTTAGAATCGAGAATTAGCAGGGAAAATTTCATTCAAATAAAAAAAGGCACAAATTAATGTGCCTTTATATTATCTATATGTCTTTTTATGATGAATTAATTGATTACTTCATCTTTGACGTCTTGAAACTGTAAGTGCGGTTGTCCGGGATGTTGAGGCTCGGTGATTTCCCCAAAATTTTGTTCGTAACGGGCAACATTGGCAGCTAAGGTTTTCATCAGAGCTTTGGCATGTTGAGGAGAAAGTATTAAACGGGATACAACTTCTGCTTTAGGCAATCCGGGCAGAATTTGTGCAAAATCGAGAATAAATTCGCTGGGACTATGTGTTACGATCTGCAAGTTGGCATATTTGCCTTGAGCAGTTTTTTGATTGATGTTGATCTCAATGCGTTTTTGATCTTTTTTTTCAGTCTTCATCTTCATCTTCACTTTCATCTACTTCAAATACTGTAAAATCATCCTGAGCACCATTAGCGGGCTCGATATCAGCAATAAATTCATCTTCAATGGTGATCATATTTCCATCAAGAAAATCCTGAGGATTATCGTTTTCGACATCGGCGATATCATGTTCATCGTCCATCTCATTGACTTCATATTTCAGGAAATCATTTCCATAAAGTGATGTGTCGAAGAAATCAACATTGTCAACAATTCCTTGTTCTACAATATACTCTAAAAAGTCAATATAAATATCATTTTTTAAATTTGTTCTACAGCTTGGACAGAATAAACGTTTACTTAAAAGTTTTTCGTCCAGGGGTTCACCACACTTTGGGCATAATAGTTTGTTAAAAGAACTCAAATTGCACCTCTTTTTCAAATTTTCGAAAAGATATGTTTTAGTTTATCACAAAGCAAGATAAAACTAAAACTCCTATAGTCATATTAATCGTCAATTAGCACTCGATTTCAAGAAAACCTTTGCTCGGGCAAGACCCAATGAGAAGAATATCTGATAAAGCCAAAAATAGAAAAAGGCTAAATAATCCATTTTTGTATCTCACGATATCCTTTCCTATATGTTTTTCCTGCGCAAATATACACAAAGGAAGAGAAAAAGCAAATTATCTTTAGTGAATTTTCAGGCATGGGAAATGAGGAAACTAGCAAAAATAGAAAATATTTTATAAAAGCAATTCCAAAGAAAGCTTTAGAAGCAGATCCTTTTCTGTAGAATGCCAAAACAATGATCCAAAAAATAGTAGTAGATCTTTTTACATAAGTTAGCACTAGCTAACCTGCGAGAGAAAATTTTGCTTTAGGATGCCAGGATTGTTATTTATAAGGGCATATACACAAGATAGGGTTCTTGTAATAGATATAAGCTTATTTTTCAGAGATCAGTTTTTAATTTTTATTCCAAAAGCTGAAGTCATTCATTATATTATCCTAATAAAATAAAGGATAATCATGAAAAAAATCATTCTCATCTTAATGACTTTAGCTATAATAGTCTCATGCTCTGATGTACCTGTGCGACCCGTATCATCATTCTTGAAAGAAAGCAAGGCGGAATACTGTCCTGACAGACGAGTTAATATTTACGATATTGAACATGAACAAAAGGGAAAAGTTGTCACACTTAAAGGTGAGATAGATAATAATAAAGGATTAACAGAATTGGTTTCCGCTTTGGAAAATGAAGGATATACTGTGGCTAATAAAGTCAGAGTATTGCCCGATCAGGAACTGGAAGGAAAGATTTACGGTGTTATTGATAGACCGGTTGCAAATATTCGGGTAAAACCGGCAGCTCAGACAGAGATGGCAACTCAAGCTGTTCTTGGTACAGCGATAAGAATATATAAGATCCAAGATAAAGGCTCGGATCGATATGTGCAGACACCTGATAATTATTTGGGTTGGATAGAAAAAGGCGCCTACACTCCTATGACTCCCGCAGAATTTAATGATTGGCATAAATCCGAAAAGATTATTTATCTCGAAGATGCCGGATATGTTTATCAACAAGCATCTTCCACTTCTGCAAAAGTTAGTGATATTACCGCAAAATCACTATTAAAAGCACTGGCTTATGAAGGTGATTATGTAAAAGTTGAATATCCAGGGGGCAGACGTGGATATGTTAAGGCAAGCGAATGCCAAAATTTTACTGAATGGAAAAACAGTGTTGAAGTTTCAGCCGAAAGCGTGATAGAATTAGCACATACTTATATGGGCCGACCTTATCTTTGGGGAGGTACATCGACCAAAATGATGGATTGCTCGGGCTATGTCCGCACCATTATGTTCTTGCATGGCATTTACTTACCGCGCGATGCTTCTCAGCAAGCTTTAGTCGGTAAAACTGTTGCTCTTGGTAATCAAGAGATCGATAAGATCAAATCCGGTGATTTGCTTTTCTTTGGTCGCTTCCGTGAAGATGGTTCAGAAAGAATTACTCATGTTGGATTATATATTGGTGACTCCAAATTTATCCACGAAGCCGGAGATGTAAATATTATGAGTCTGGATCCCGAAGATGATAATTTTAGCTCCTATCGTTATAAAACCCTCATGCGCGCGCAGGATGTAATTAATCATATTGGTGAGTTGGGCGTAAAACATATTTCCGATGTAGAATTATTTTAGTAAATAATATAATCTTAAGAGAAGCCCTGGTTAAAATCCGGGGCTTTTTTGTTTTTAGTCGATAAATTGATATGTTGGTGGTTGATAATTGATAGTTGATATGTTTTCGCAGCTTAAAGTTTAACTTAAGACGTTAAAAAGATTAAAAGCTTATTCTACGATGCTCTGCGAGAGCGGCGTGGAGGTCATCGGGATATCATGATACACGAGGAGGTTCCAGATATGTTATCTTTGATAGCATCTTGACAATTCCGGGTCAGGATAAGAAAAAAGAAGGGCTTGCACAGGTAAAACTAACTTGAGATCTCAATACCAAACACTATTATATCCCGACGCGATGTTTAGCGTCAATACTGTTATGTGTTATTTTAGGAATAAAAAAACGGGACATTAAGCCCCGTTTTCTTGATATATATTTAATTTAAAATTCTATTTCACTGCTTCCATTATCAAATTCATCACCATCAAAAGAATCACCATTCTTGCCATTCTTTTGCTTATAATTGTTGATCTTTAATGACAAGTCTAAAGATATCATAGGTGAATCGCGATAAAATTCCGAGTAAGTGTAACTTGAAGGAGTTTCTGACTTATATTGGCGATAGCCTGTTCCAAAGATGTCACGGACCTGCAGGGTTGCAGATAGTTGATTATCAAAGAAATCCTGGCGAATACCAAGATCGCTCATTAATCCACCTGAGGAACTTCCCTGAGCGGTAGCTGTTTTTGAACGATATCTCAGGCCAAACTGAATACGTGTTCCAAATGGTAATACAAAGGTGTTTCTGAGTCTTGCAGAATAATTTGTACTTTGTTCGGAAAATTCTTCACCGTAAAGTTCACCTTCTACTTGATATCTATATAGACGACCGGAAATATTCATCATCCACCATGAGAAAAGATTGAGATTGCTCATAGCTTCAATACCCAAAGACTGGTCTTCGCCAACATTTTCATAGGTGTTCAAAACTATATTTCCATCATAAACACTTTCAACTCGTTCTATTTTGTTTGAACTGTGTTTATAAAAAGCGTCAAGAGAAATAAAACTTTTACCAAAGCTTTTCTGAACGCTTAACTCATAGGAATCTATCATTTCTGATTTTAATCCCGGATTACCAACGCGGATATTATAAGCATCTTGCCAGGTATAAAAAGGTTCTAATTGCCAACCGCGAGGACGAGATATGCGTCTGGTATATGAAGCCATCAATTGTACATATTCCGGAAGCTGATAAGACATGTGTAAAGTGGGGAAAACATGCAGTCGGTCGATGACATAAGTAGAATCACTCATATCACTGGTAATTTCTCTGTAAGTGTATTCAGTTCTTAAGCCCGGTTGAATTCCCAAAAGACCGAATTCCGCAGAATATAAAGCATATCCTGAAAACACATTGTTTTTATATGAGGAATTGTAAGAATATTGATCCTGGAAAACCCATGTATCGCTTGAAGGATCATAATAATGAACTTCGTTAATATCCTTTTTCCAATTGAATCTGGCATTTGCACCGGTTTCAAATGTTGAGCTCAGAGCCAGTGGCAGGGTATATTCAATTTTTCCACGAATACTATTGGAGGGTCCTGTTTCACTCATAAACTGACCTTCTGTTGTATCACCGAATTCATCAACAAGATAGGTTTTATCTTCTTCATCCATATCCCAGTTAGAATAAGATCCTTCAATTTTTAATTTGTGACCGGAAGATTTCTTGCCAGTTGTAGAGGACATAGCTCCGGGACCACCACCCGGACCGCCGCCGTGTCCCTGACCTGCGCCTTTAGCTTTTGTATCGACTTCCTTAATGGTTTTGTCTTTAAAAGTACGGGAATAATCTGTTAATACGCTAAAGCGACTTCCACCACGGCTTGAATTTTTATAAGACGTGTAATCGTAAGTGTTATAGATAAGCTCGCTTAGAGGATCACCATGAGTTACAGTATAATTTGTGATGGAATGGCTATTCATCCCACGGGGTCCGTAGTTAAAGGAAACACCCAGAACATTATCTTTGTTTATAAAATAGTCTAAACCACCTCTAAGACCCCAACCACCTCTTTGCGAATCTCTCAAACCGTCAGACTCAAAACGAACTGTAGTATCAGGACGATAGAGGTAACGATCGATATAGGATTCACCTGAATAATTTCGTTTGCTATAATCGGCAGAAATATAAGCTGTTATTTTTTTATTGGTGTAATTAAGAAGAACATTAGCTCCAAGATTATTGGTACCTGCGTTTACAGAGGCTAGTCCTGTAATACCAATGCGTTTATCTCTTCTTGTAACAATATTGATAATACCGGCACCGCCTTCGGCCTCAAACTTAGCAGAAGCGTTAGTCATGATCTCGATATTTTCAACTGAAGCAGCCGGCACGCTTTCGAGCGCATCCTGTGGTTCAAGAACTGAGGGGCGACCATCTATCATTACTGTAAAATTCGCACTTCCGCGCAGAGATACATTTCCTTCGATGTCCACATCGACAGAGGGGACATTTTCAAGGATCTCAATAGCTGTGCCTCCACGGGCAGATAGGAATTGAGCAGCGTCAATGACGCGTTTATCAATTTTGTAACTTATTGCGGGTTTTTCAGCTTCAACAAGTACATTGTCCATTTTAAGGGATGTAGGTGTTAGCATAATAGTGCCAACATTAAGATTTTTCCCATTTAAACTAATGTTATCATGTTTTGCTTGTTCATATCCCATATATGAAACGATAATATAATAGTTGCCGGCAGGGACATTAAATATACGGAAAGTTCCGTCAATACCCGACATGGTCCCAGTTTTAACTGTTTCACTTTCTTTGTCAAAAACAGCAACATTGGCAAATTCAAGTGCCTTATTCGTTTTGATATCTTTAATTGTTCCAGATAGGGTGGCAGCGCCTAGTGAGCTAAGTGTTAAGACTGCCAGTAAGAGAGTCAATATTTTTTTCATTTTTTTCCTTTTCTTTCCATCGCATATTGGACACCAAAGCTAAGCTAAAGTTAATGGAAATAATAATAAAAAATAAAATTGTGAACCACGAGTGCTAGGCAGTAATCTGTGGGCTGATGCGAATAGTGTTAAATGGTGAATAAAAATGCAAAACATAAGATGTGAAGCTTGCCGAGAATATTAAACTAGGTTTAAGGATTTTTAAAGGCGACAAAAATTTATAATGCCGGGGAGATATATATCCTCCCGATATACCGAAAAGAATCTCCATACACAAAGGGCGAAGCAATGCTTCGCCCTCGACTATTTATTTTCAAATTCAGACCTGAAATCAGTCCTTGTACATGATATTCGCTAAACTCTTAGCTTCAAACTTTTTCTTTGCGCTTTTGTGTGAGGTCTTACACTGACGCAATAGCTTCGGCTTCGATATCTTTAAAATATTTTACTGTGCCGACTTTTAATTCCATGGTGGCTTCATCATCACACACGATCATACCTTTTGGATGGAGTTGTAAAGCTGAAACTGTCCACATGTGGTTAATACCTTCTTCAACGACCATTCTGAGCGCACGGGCTTTTTTATAGCCATTGACCAGAAGAATAACTTCACGAGCATCCATCACAGTGGCAACGCCAACGGTCAGTGCATTCTTGGGAACTTTATTAACATCGTTATCAAAGAATCTTGAATTCGCAAGAATTGTATCGTAAGTCAAAGATTTGATGCGTGTTCTTGATGAAAGTGATGAAGCAGGTTCGTTAAAAGCAATATGACCATCCGGCCCCACGCCACCTAAAAACAGATCAATTCCGCCGTATTTTTGGATCTTCATTTCGTAATCGTAACATTCTTTTTCAAGATCTTTTACATTTCCATTGGGAATATTGATGTTCTTTTCAAGTATATCGACATGTTTGAAGAAATTTTCTTGCATAAAATGACGGTAAGATTGAGGATGCCCATCAGGCAGACCGATATATTCATCCATGTTAAAACTGACGACATGTTTAAAAGAGAGTTCGCCTGCTTTATGCATGTTTATAAGATTTTTATAAACGCCCATGGGAGAAGAGCCGGTAGGTAAACCAATAACAAAGGGTTTTTCTGCAGTTGGCTTTGCATCCTTAATGCGTTTTGCAATGTATTCGGCAGTGAATTTGCTTATTTTGTCGTAATTTTCCATAATGATCATGCGCATAATTTTTCCTTTCTTTTTGTTCTAAAAAATGTACTTGAACTTAATATTTGGAAGGGGCAAAAGAAAGCAAATAATCTGCTTATTGATAAGATATTTAAAGATGAATAGAGAAGTTTTAACCGCAAATGCTTAACGCGGAGTTTATGAAAGGGTTTTATATTGTTATAATTAAATTAAACGATTAAGTAAGGTCTTCTAATACAAAGCCATTCTAAAGAAATGCTCCCTATTATTGTGAAAATTATCAGGGGTTATAGCTCGTTAAAATATATGTCTTTGGCTACAATAATCAAATTATTGTATTGCGCGGAATAAAATCTTTTTATCAATTGTAATATTCCTTTGTATCTTATATCTTTGGACATTAAAAATAACAGGTGCTAAAATGGACGCAGTCACAAAAAATATTTTAAATGTTTTTGAGGAAATTTCTCAAATCCCCCGCCAGTCAAAACACGAAGAAGCTATTTCGCAATGGCTTGTGGATTGGGCAAAAGAACGAGACATTAAAGTTTGGCGCGACGATGTATTGAATGTTTTTATGTCTATTCCTGCTACGGCAGGCTATGAAGACAGACCTATTGTAACTCTTCAGGGACATATGGATATGGTATGTGAAAAGACCCCTGAATCAGTTCATGATTTTAAGAACGATCCCATTGAGCTGGTATATAAAGGTGATTGGTTATATGCCAATAAAACAACCTTAGGCGCTGATAACGGAATTGCCTTGGCTTATGCTCTGGCAATAGCCGATTCTGATATACCGCATCCCGAATTAGAATTATTATTTACTGTCGATGAAGAAACAGGCTTAACCGGTGCTTTGGCCTTAAAGCCAAATTCTTTAAAAGGAAAGATTCTTATTAATATTGATTCTGAGGAAGAAGGTGCATTTACCATTGGTTGTTGTGGTGGTGTTGATACAAAAATATACTTCCCTCTGGAATATGATGAAGTTCGCTTTGATACATTTAAATTGACTATTGGCGGTGGCTTTGGTGGTCATAGCGGTGGTGACATTGTCAGACACCGTGCCAATGCCAATAAATTATTGGCTCGTACACTTTGGGCTTTGGAAGAAGAAGTCAGAATGAGACTTGTTTCAATTCACGGTGGAACAGCTCATAATGCTATTCCTCGTGATTCCGAAGCTGTTATTGCCATTCCTGCAAAAGAAAAGAAAAAAGCTGATGAGATAGTTACTGAAATGGTGGCAATTTTCCAGAATGAGTACAAGGGTTTTGAAGAAGGTCTTACAGGAAAATTAGTAGAAACTATCACGACAAGAAGAGCTATTGATTATGCCATAGGTTTGCAGATCATGCGATTTATGTTGGTTTTTCCCAATGGCCCTGAAGAACTTGATCCTTCTGTTTATCAGGGTGGTCCACTTCTTGCAGAAACTTCAAATAATTTTGCCGTTATCCGTACCGAAATGGATAAAATGGAATTTTTATCTTCACAGCGTTCGCAGGTAATGTCAGCCAGAAATATGCTTACACAAAAGATCGAAGCATTGGCAGATCTGGCTGGAGCAGAATTTGAAAGTGGAAATGGATATTCTTCATGGCAACCCAATTGGGACTCCGAGCTTCTTGCTAAAAGCAAGGCAGTATATTCTAAGCTTTTTGGCAGTGCTGCCAAAGTGAATGTTATTCATGGCGGTTTAGAATGTGGTGTAATCGGTGGGAAACATGAAGGTATGGATATGATCTCATTAGGCCCGACTATCGAAAATCCTCATTCGCCGGATGAGCGTTTATATATTCCATCAATTAAAAAAGTCTGGGATCTCCTGGTCGAATTATTAAAAACCATTTAAAAATTTAAGGATAGCTATGGCTATTTCACGAGAAGAAGTGCAATACATTGCCGGTTTAGCAAGATTAACACTAAATGAAGAAGAAATTGAACTTTATTCTAAGCAATTAAGTGATATTTTAGCTTATATAGACCAATTAAACGAGCTTGATGTTGAAAATATTGAGCCTATGTCTCATGTTCTTGATATGATCAATGTCATGAGAGAAGATAAACATTTACCCTCACTTAGCAGGGAAGAGGTAATGGCAAATGCTCCGGATCACGATGGAGAGCACTTTAAAGTACCTCGTGTAGTAAAAACTTAGGAGTTTCCAATGGCAATTGAAAGAACAGGCCTAAGAGCCACCCGCTTTATTTTTGTAACAGGCGGTGTGATCTCCGGTCTCGGTAAGGGTATTACATCAGCTTCTTTGGGATATCTCCTGAAGGAAGCCGGCTATAAAGTAACTATACAGAAATTCGATCCCTACCTGAACATTGATCCCGGCGCTATGTGTCCTACTCAACATGGTGAAGTGTATGTCACTGATGACGGCGCAGAAACCGATCTTGATCTTGGCCATTACGAGCGTTATCTGGATGTCTCCATGTCACGAAAGAACAATGCGACAGCTGGCCAGATTTACTCTGCGGTACTCGAAGCTGAGCGACGCGGTGAATATCGTGGTAGAACTGTTCAAATCATTCCTCATATCACGAATGAAATTATACGTCGCTTTACTAATGTTCTTGAAGATGAACACTACGATGTTATCATAACTGAAGTTGGCGGTACGGTCGGTGATATTGAATCCTTACCTTTTTTAGAAGCAATTCGTCAGTTTGAAAATAATTTAGATCGCCATGAACACATGAATATCCATGTAACACTTTTGCCCTATGTAGAATCTTCTGAAGAAATTAAAACTAAGCCTACCCAGCATTCGGTCATGAAACTTCGTGAAATTGGTTTAACGCCAGATATGATTATTTGTCGTTCGGGTAAAGTATGCCTGGATAATGAAGCCAGAAATAAAATAGCTTTATTTTGCAATGTAAAAGCAGCTTCAGTTATTGATATGCCGGATGCGGAAACCATTTATGAAGTACCGCTGTTATTTAAAAAACAGGGACTTTATCAAACAATAGCCAAACATCTCGATTTAGAAAATCAAACGACTCCCATTTTGAATGCACTTCGTTCTATGGTCTTGCATATCAAGAATCCCCGACATGAGGTAAATGTTGGTATTATTGGCAAGTACGCTGAAATGAAGGATTCTTATAAAAGTATTACAGAATCTTTTATTCATGCAGGTGCTGAGAATCTTACAAAAGTAAATTTTACCTGGATAGAAGCCGAGGATCTTAAAACTTCAAAGACCGGAGAGTTGTTGGATTCTCTTGACGGTCTTCTTATTCCCGGTGAATTTGGACTGAAGGGTGTAGAAGGTAAAATATTGGCAGTAAAATATGCCCGTGAAAACAAACTACCCTTTTTAGGTATTAGTTTAGGTTTACAAGTAGCCGTGATAGAATTCGCTAGAAATATTTTAGGTCTTAAAGACGCTAATTCTACAGAATTTGATACTAAGACTTCTCATCCTGTCGTAGATGTGATGGAAGAACACAAAAGGAAGATGGGACTTAGCGATAGTATGCGACTTGGGGCTTTTGATTGTGATTTAAAACCAGCCAGCAAAGTTGCAGAAGCCTATGGATGTGAAAAGATTTCCGAAAGGCATCGTCACCGCTTTGAACTAAATAATATTTATCGTGATCAGCTCGAAGAAGCAGGCATGCATATGCCAGGTATAAATGAAACTTATGATCTGGTGGAATGCATTGAATTGCCCGATCATCCATGGTTTGTTGCAGTGCAATTTCATCCCGAGCTTAAATCCCGTGTGGTAAAAGCCCATCCGCTTTTCCGTGAATTTATTGCTGCAATCCTTAGGGTAAAAGGTCTAAAATAATGAAAGAACTAGAAACCCGATTGAAAAAGATCAAGCTTATTGTCACAGATGTTGATGGAGTTCTCACAGATGGATCCTTTTATATTGGTGATAATATTGAAATGAAACGCTTCCATTCTTCTGATGGTTTGGCCTTTGTTTTGCTTCGTTTGTTGGATATCCCCGTTGCTGTAATTTCCGGTCGCTTTTCTACAGCCACTCTTTCGAGAACCCGCGCACTAAAAATTCCTGACGACATGATCTTTCAGGATAGTTATATTAAAATAGATGCATACAATAAATTAAAAGACCGTTTTAACCTGGAAGATGAAGAAATTGCTTACATTGGCGATGATTATATAGATACACCTTTATTGGAGATCTGTGGTGTTGCTTTTGCGCCTGCCAATGCCATTCCCGAGGTCAAAGCTCTTTGTCACCATACTTGCGAAGCAAAAGGTGGTTCCGGGGCTTTCCGTGAAATGGTGGATCGCATCCTTCACGGCCAAGGCCGAATGGAAGAAGCGCTTGAAAAACTTCATGGTTTGTATTAAACGCTGATCAGTAGAGAGCATTAGCTTTCATTTCTCGCTTAAGAATTTAATCTTTTATCCCGATCGCCAGCGCTTTGCCGGTCCTATCCGCTCGCTCCAAAGGAATCTCTAGGAGACTGGCTGAGAAGACTGGAAGGATCTATTGGGATTGTGGTTGATTGATGGCTTAAAATGGAAGTTAGTGCTTGAGTTAGTGTTCAATTTTTGAACAAATGTTGGGTCAAGGTTGGGTCAACATTGACCCAAGAAAGTTTACATAATATAGATTTTTTTATTCATTTCTCACTAATTCCTGTTTGTTGTTCAGCTTTCTAGCCAAGCTGCTAAACGGTTAAATCTTTTATGTTGATAGTTGATGGTTGATGGCTTAAAATAAAAGTTGTTGTTTGAAATACTGTTTAATTTTTGAACATTCCTTGGGTCAACCTTGGGTCAACCTT